>Ga0209092_10001153_pt1 | contig 26458 bp, 18 predicted proteins | sample FraStrMetagenome_FD_187446 | JGI IMG/M metagenome (GOLD analysis project Ga0209092, IMG submission 187446) | Marine eukaryotic phytoplankton communities from Arctic Ocean - Fram Strait ARC3M Metagenome (SPAdes) (version 2) | ecosystem: Environmental > Aquatic > Marine > Oceanic | place: Fram...
CGTTTTGTAATTAATAGGCTCGACGACAATCGTAGATATCAGATAATTTTCATTTACTTCTGAAACCAAATTCAAATATGCATTTTTGTCAGCAGACGAAAATAGAAGAACATTCAAGTCCTTTACAGGTGAAAATGTTACTGAAATGTTGCAATATATTTGAGGTAAGCAAAGGTTCAAATAGTGTAGCAGAAGTGTAAAACTGACTTGGTCTATTTCGCCTTCACGAGCAGAGTACATATGCTTCAAATGACCATAGAAAATTCAATCATTGCTCAGGAATAACTAGCATATTTTCTTTATAATAACTGCAATCCGAAAAAATTCAAAAGATACCTTCATCAACATAAATTTTTGTCAACTAACTTTGTTTTATGAAGACCATTATGTTATTCATGGGAAAGAAGCATTATTAGAAAGTTCAAAGGATGAGAACTCGTGATTAAATTTTTCACCAAACCTTTCCACCAGGATTGTACTGTAGGCATTAGGACAGCAGTGCCATAAGAAGACCATTTTGGTATACACCTGTATGGGCCTTCATTGCTGACGTATTGTATAAACGTTTTTCTACGTCATAAATGTATCACTTTGGGATTGCCACTGCTGACTCCATAATGGTGGGGAATTATCTGGTACATTGCGCAAAACGCTTTCAACTAATGCAAAGGTGAAGTTAAAATGCAGTCCTTGATTTGTAGAAACAAAATGGTTTATGTGTCGCACTTGTTGTCTATGAAGGGGGATTTTTCATCTGCGAGAAACAAAAAAAGGATGTCTCAACCGTGAATCGAACACGGGGCCTCAAGATGACCGAATATGCTTCAGTCTTGCGCTCTCCCAACTGAGCTATTGAGACTTGTTGAAGAAAGAGGACTTGGCATTTAAAAAGTATCAGATTTTCATGAAAGAAAAAAGGTAAATGTTCACATTTTTGTTTATGAAAACATCATTCAAAAATTAACGAAGCATGATGTCAAAAGAAGTATATGACTGCTCACTATTCTGGAACAGATTACGTTCTTACCAACAGTTGGAACAAAATTCCCAAACAACAAAATAAGAAATGTAAAGCTAAGATTCTTATTCAACTTTGAAGTCATTAATGATAATAAATTTTGAACTCATCATGTATTAAATGATACTGTCCTCATTGAATTCTAGGAGACTTTTAAGTACTTTCGTCACCAAATTCATCATGAGTTTCCCATTTTCTCCTTCCGATATACTAATGTACTCTTGCAAAGTATCGCTGAGATTGTAACCCTTCACAGAAAATGCTACAGATAGAAACCTACTGAAAGCCATTTGCACCCTTCTAGAACCACTCATAGACAACATCAGTGCAGCATCTAAAATAGGTAATGCTATCTTTCCCCGGAAAATGTCAGGATTCATCTTCACTGCTACAGTTAACCCTCTTGCTAGACTTACATGGACATCTGAGTGTTCCGTTGGTTTCATACATTTTATGATATTTCCTTTTAAATATTTCAAACTAGCTACAGCATTGACCGATCTACCCAATACTGCGCCAACAACAAGACAAGCCGATTTTCTTATAGTAAAGTCTTCATCCACTAGAAAATATTTAAAAAGCTTTTGAAGTTGACCAAAAACTTCGTCTTGTTCGCCCTCTTGATAAACATCCAAACCTCCTTTTACGATTTCAGTACCAACGTCAGCCGTTAAAATTCCATAACAAGTGTATATTTTACTCTGCTTTTTTTCATCTGAAAAAGATTGCGTCCGTGTGATAACAATCATACTTAACAAATCCATAGCAGCTTCTACACCCGTCAAATCACAAACTGCTCCGATAACTTTTCCAGCGTATTCTCGTAATTGATCATCTGGGTACATTACTAATCCATTACAAAGATGAAGGATATCACGAAGGTCTTCTTGACTGATTTTCACGACTTCGCCATTCATTGGTTCATCTTCATCTTCTTCTGATTCTTGAGGAATATGAATTCCAAGAATTTTAATTGATTTTTTCCCCTGTTCTAAAAACCCATAAAGTGCCTTGAGCATCGCTGTTTGAACTCCAATTCTAGCACTCTCAGTTCCCATATTTGTGGCATCACCTGCTGCACCATTTTTTAGTTTTTGAATGAAAAATACAGCATCTGATTTATTCATATAGGGAAACACATTCGTAACGGTAGTAACTGTCTGGTCTCGAAGGTATTGGGAGGAAGAAAAAAGTGCTCTAAGGATGGTTTGTTCTACCATTTTTTCATCGAACGCTTGAGGGTAGGCATCGATTATGTCACTCAGTCCACCATCCCAAGGCTTACCAGCTTCAATTGCCAATATAAAAGGAGTTTTTCCATTGTGATCTGTAGCAGATGCAGCATCAGGATACGATGCCAATAGTTCTTTTATTATTGCTGCGGAGTCTTTTTTTCGTTTTCGGAGTTTCGCGGATTCATCGTCGTTGGTTCCAAAATCAATCATTGGTAATAGATTATCTGTGTTCTCGTCGTAAAGTTTCGTTCCAGCTGCAACATGAAGAGGTAGCTTTCCTTGCATATCAATATCCCGTTCTACTCCAGGATTCATTTGTATCAATATCTTTACAAATTGAGACGGACAGTCTCTGACACCGACTGCAGCATGTAGTATTCGAAATTTATCAGTATTGGGAGGAGGATCCACAATGCTCCCATGATAAGCAGCTCTGAGTAAGTAAGAGACTAATTGAAAACATTCTTGTAAATCTTTCGAAGTCAAAACTTTTTTCTGTTTCGTTTCTGCAGCTTGCTCATTATCATTCATTTCCACCTCCATGGCATCCAAATTTAAAGTTGGACTCACGGTTCCTTCTTTCAATCTCTCTTCTTCAATTTCTTCCGCATAATCATCAAAAATCAACGAGAGAGGAGTTCTTCCTTTTTCATCTGGAACGAGCGAAGCCTTTGCATAGCATTCCAACAACATTTTGACGACCTTCTCACGATCATTCGTTCGAAATCCAGCACATGTACAATGCAAAGGTGTTTTTCCTCTTTTTTCCGAATGGTTAATCGCATCTTTATTAGTCTGCATCAAAACAGAAATTACTTCCGGACTAGCACCACAATAACAAGCAAAATGCAACGGTGTCAGTCCATCCACAGTCAGTAATGTAGGAGATATTGGATTGGATCGAATGAGTGCCAGAACAACATCTAATGGAGGCTGTCTTCGACATACTAAATGCAATGCAGTGTTTTTGCATTTATCAGACCATTGGGCTTCATGTGGATGGCTTGCAAGACGTGCGAGAAGCTTTGGCCAATTTCCTACCAGAGCGAATTCGTAAAGCTCAGGTGCATTTGTCATTACGGACACTCCCTGAAGTCTTCCAATGTAATGCATGGAATTGTGCACCGAAGAACTGATACTAGATCCCATGTTTTTCGTTCTTTCGTAAATGTGCTCTCTTTTGGTTTTTGGTGTTTGATTTTATGATGTATATATTCTTTGCAAATTAAGCTTGATTACCTCAGATTTACCGTTTTTGATTAGTGCCGATGGATGGAGATTAGAAAAAATCTTCCCTTGTCGGCAGAGCTGCTATCTATCGAATGAATCTTTTTAATCTCTAGGCTCCTCTTCAAAGTGATTTATTTTGCAAAACACAATAAAAAACTTAAATCACGCTTGAATTATTCACACTTATAGTATTTTGAGTGTTGTTTCAGCAGTGGTTGCCTCGATTATTACCTTAGTTTCTCCAACACACATGAATGAGGAAAGACGGTTGTTCACTATTTATTACTAAAGTTTTTCTGAATTGTTTAGCACAGATGCGATCTGGAGTCATATTGTGATCATAATGTCCGTTTCTTCATGTAAGTAATCCCATCAATTCGTATTTGTAGTAGGATTTTCCCGTAATCGATTTTTCTATGTAAATTGAATTATTGGTTATCACAGAAGCTTTCTACGTGACTGGGAAAATGTCAACAATTCCATCTCTCCTACAATCTCACATAAATTGTAGTTACTTTAGTCTACACGGAAAACGAATGCAATCAATAGACATTTATGACTACATATGCCAAAGTCGGGAATGCTGAAGTCATTCCTGTTCGTGCATTCATAGTGGTAAATCCCCATAGATTCCCCAACTAATTCAACTCGTGACTCTACAATTATCAGTAGTCATATTTTCTATTCACACGTTTTTCATTGATTTTGGAAGAAACCATCAGCACATACCTTGTGATTTTCTTTTCCGGTGCAATATAGGAACATTAAATAGAATTTATCTGTGTCCTTTTTTGACAAATGAAAAGGAACACGACATCAACTGCATTTCGTCTCTTTTCTTACATGGTACGTATTTAGTTCGTTTTTAGGTTAGACCAAATATATCAAAAGACAAACTGCAGACAGCAGACAGCAGAGTACTTGGTGAAGGCACGGAAATCGATCAGAAGAGATGCCATGAATAAAATACTAGATTAATCACAAATTGCAACCATGTTTCTATTACAATTCTTCAACTTGTGCCTTTTGATAGAGATAAGGATAAATGTCACCAGAATAGATTGATTCTATTCATCACCATGCACATTATTGCTTGAATCTATCCTGTGTTCCAAAAGGTTCCTTCAAATTCAAAAGAACTTCCTAGATTTGATTACTTAAAAAGTAAAACTAGCTAAATTTCTCTTGAAAGAGAAACTCTATATTTCCGTCATTAACATTCACAAAACCTCTCTACCGGTTATTGAAAGACACCAAGTTGGTAGATCTAGTGACAAATTTAGTCATCGTTGTTCAACAAACACTTATTTGTGATGGATCTGATATTTCCAAAAATGACTCATTTATGCGAGAAATGTTATAGACTATCTATCTGTGGTCGATTTGAGTCTTGAAAACAAAACATAGAAGAGAGAAGAGAAGCCGAAAGACTCTTTTGTAATACTTTTACTTGTTCATTTATTGGATTCCCTCTCGTATGTTGAAACATCAAATGATGGACTCCATCAATTCTTGAAAAGTATACGAAATTATTTTTCTTTGTGTATGATAATTTTCTTGACACAAACTTACTTATTAGTTATCATATTGGTTCCCTATTTCATGCGGATTCATCTTTTTCAGTATACGGTGTAGTTTAGCATGAATATAAAATCAGTATACCCAACACTTCTTTTTTCTCCTGTAGCAAGCGCAATCCTAAATTCATACCTTTTGAGATGCAGACCGATAATAATGCCATAACAAGTTATACTTTCCATTACTTTGATTTTGTCGTTCTTTGTCGAATTCATGGAAAGTACATCTTGGAAAATCTCACCGGGAAGGAAACATTACTGTATTAAAAGTAATTAAAAGTTCAATAAATGATCTTTCAACTTTCTGAAGAAAAAAAGATGAATCAAATTATTCACAAAGTCTGTCTTCCTGTATGGTAACTATTACATCGCAACATCCTCATGAATTAAATTGTTAGTTGTTTGTATACGGCAACAAACTTCGAGGGATTTTTAAAGCAACTACTGGTTTTAAATTTACTATGATTCCATGGTTGGAACTATAAGAATAAACTGGCTTTTACGACATAAACAGCAGATACTTTAAATATCATCACATTATTTGATGTAAGTATCAGAATTATTTGTGCCAAGATGTAAGTTTGATTTTTCACAAATATGATTATTCCTTCTAAAATAGCCCACAATTTTCCATATTAATTGATTAAGATGATAGTTTTCGTATCGAAATGTCGTTAATTTGATCTGATTAGATTGTGTGACTGAATAGATGCAGTTTATGGATATTGAACAGTCACCAAATTTTACTTTTGTCCATGGAAACAATTCAACTCATCACAATGAACATCCTGGCCTATATGGAAGTAGAAGAGCCAACAAATAGTTTCAGGTGAATCATAAAATTCCAGAAAAAGTGATTTCTCTAGAACTTCCACATTCGATAAATCACAATCAAAAACGTAATAACAATCAAAAAGGACATGATCATCAAGGCCAACTTTTGCTGAACTTCCCTACGACTCATACTCTGCACAATTCTCCTCGCCTGATTGGTCAATCCTGAGACATCTCGAACCCTTCCATGCGCACTCTGAATCTTTTCCCGATTCCTCCCCAATTCCGAAGTTATTTCCAAGGCCACATCTTCCGTCTCCGCCATAACTCTCCTAGCGTTCTCCAAAGTATCATTCTGTGCTGCGAGACTTTGATTAGTCTGTAAAAGACGTTCCCGATGATCATTTTTTATTCCTCCAGACGTATTGGATGATCCATCGGACAAGAGTGATTCTCGTTCTATCATAGTCTTGCAGGATTTATAATCATCCCGAAGATTGGCGAGTCGTGCTTTGTAAACACGGACTTTTTTTAATAGATCGGATTTTTCCGTTGGAGAATCGACACTTCGGGCTTCTACTGACATTTGCTTTAGGAGGTCATCGCATTGCGAAAGGAGGCTTTTGCAAAAGTTGAGTGAGTTGGCCGAGTTAGAGTCTTGGTTGGATTGGAGATTTTTGAGTGAGGTTTGGATTTGGCCTGAAAGAGACAAGAATTCGGTATCGTAGTTGGCAAAAGACATCTCAGGAGAATTAATTGGGTTGTAGGAATGTGTTTGAATTGGTTTGAATTGGTTTAGGTAAGGTCCAAGATAATACTCTGTGCAGGTATGGTGGAGTATAGACTACAATCGTCGATCTGAAGAGGTAGTCCTTGGATCGTGCAGCTTATCGCTAAAAGTAAGTAGCAGTTCAATGTATGTAGCCTATTATGTACAATACTCTTGGTCAGGTGAAATTTGTATTCTTGTTTCACGATATGAAAATCGCTACATCTGTGTAATTCCCGTAGACTTAGTACTACTTATTTTGGTTTGAAAGTTTTATTTGAAGACACGTTTTCATTGACACAATTTTTTTTACTTGACCACAACTTGTCTCACCTAAAAACTTGTCCCTTCTTTTTCATTTCTTTCGCATACAAAAACACAGAAATAATTAAGGAATCTACTTTGTTTCATTGTGACATCCTCTATCACGAAAAGATTAAATTAACCTTCTAAAATAGGAGAGCTTTGACACAACTTGGAGAAATATCATCACGCATTCAGATTGTTTCTCTTGCATTGAACACTTCAGTCATTTGGAATAAAGCTTCTTCTAAGATCTGCATTTTTTGTAAGAAATAATCCTAAATTTAAATTACGTTTTTTACATACTAGAAAAGGGAATTTGCGAAGTTCCTTCCACCTCCAGAAATTAGATTGATTCCAACATGAATTGTGCAAATATATAAATCCTCAACACTCTCTAGAGATTACGCAGACATGGATTTGTATGCATCCTCTGGATCTCCCCCAACTGCAACTGCAACTTTCTCGTAAGTAGGTTCTATTGCCTCATTCGCTAAAAACCTTCCAATATCCATTTTTGCAACATTTGGACCCAAAACATAGTCGAATTTTTTCTTTTGCACCCAATATTTTCCAACTGGGGGTACACCTTCGCCTAGTCCCATAGGTCTGCAGATAACATAGTTTAATCCAGAGTAGAACACTTCGTTTTCAGCACGTTTTATGTCCTTATATTCCCGTCGTGACAAAGTTTTGAAAATAGCGCCCATTATTTTTCCCTCTACCCGCCATTCCATACCTGGTTTATCATTGCTGACTTTTGATTTAATGCCAAATGATGACATCATTACAAGTCGATCAATTCCTTCGTCCTTCATTCGTGAGATGATATTTTTAATTCCAGTATTCGCAACACGTTCACCGAGGAAAATTTGCCTATTTCCAAGACCTGCAATCACAGCATCAATATCTTTCATATCAATTTTGGAGACTTGCTCTTCATCTGTAACATCAACATTGATCTTTTCTATTTTGTGTGCATATGGTGAAGTCCTTAGCTTTTCTCCAAGATCTCCAGGACAACCGGATTTCCAATTTGGTTCCTCAAGGGTTTCGAGGGTCTTAGAGAATATCTTGACTTTTTCAACGGCGTTATTCTCAATGGCGGTAAAAATTGCGTGCCTAGCGCAATCACCGAAAGCTCCAATTGAATAAAAAATTGCAATGTTCATTGTTGTAGATTTATTTTGGAAAAATGAAAATTATGTGCTTGGATTCTTTTCTTTTTTGCATCATAGATTAGGCCATAAAAAGATACCATCATCAGCAGACAATTGGTAATAATAATATTGATGCTAAATATTTCATTAACTTCGATGAAATTCCTGAGAAAAATTAGAATGAAAGGGTTCTTTCATACTGTTTACGATCTATACCTATATATTTCTACGTGTACAATATTTTATGTGATTATTTAAGGATTATACATACGAGTAATTTCAGTGAAGGTCTATGTTTCACATATGTAATGATATATGCGTAGGCCTTAAAAAAATAGGAAACCCTCACTAAAAAATATCCTCTAGAGAACTAACTAACTGACTAACTAACATACGAGGGAGAATCATATCTTTTCCTGCGCAAATGACCCTTCGCCTTTTCAAAGAATTAAAATAGCATTTTTTCTTTTTCATGAAAAGTTCTATTGGTGGTATAATTGTGTGTTTAAGTAGGGTTAGGGTTAGTTATTGGATATAACTTTTGGACTCAAAGTAATTTTAAAAATTACAAAAAGGAACTTTGCTTTTGTTATCTTCAAAAAATTTAGTTAACACCTGATCTCCTAAACTAATCTGATGCTTCTGAAATTAAAACCGCGGGTCTTGCTATTTTTTCAACTTGAGTGTTTCATGAGAAAAATTGCGATTTGACTTCAAAAATTAAATTTTCGATGCTGATCATTAACGAGATCAGATTTTTTTGTCAATTGAAACTTCTTTGATCAATCTCGCCCCTTAACCCAATGTACCTTGTTCAAAAGTTCTTAAAACGACGAATCCAACGTAATGATGAATATAATTACCCGAAATCGAGAACCTTCGCAATGACACAAAACTCCGTCAGTCCCGAAAACACCATCTTCTCCATGTATCTTTTTCGTATTCTCCAACAAAAACAATAGTTAAAATCAAGATGTCTTGGTTCCCAATGAAAGCTGGTGATTGCGCGGAGTATCCAATTGCAATGAACAAAGAAAAAAAGAAAAAAAGATTTCGGAAGTGAAAAAGATATAAAAGTAGGGTGGCAAAAGCAGGCTAAAGCGCATATTTATAACACATGTTTCTCGTTTACTCATCCTCGAGTAAATTCACTTTCTTGAATAAAATAATAAAAATAATGTCATGAACTTGAAAATTGGACGCTGTACTAACACCTTCATATTCATTCTTTTGCTTACAATTCCAGAATTTTTTGCTGAGGATTAGCAAAGAGATTAATTATGCATCAACCACGTGAGGTACCTCAACATGTTTTGGTGGATTGATGTTTTGTAATTTAACTATTTTTTTTAAGGGAAAAATGAAGTCAAGTTTTTAAGTTTACTGAGAATCGGTTTGTGATAAATAGGTACGTGTGTATGATATGATACCTAATACGTCATCATGTTGGTATTTGACTTCGCTTATTCAAGTGTGGAAAACCACTTATTTCCCTTCTTTTGATAGATTTGGCACTCGTAATTTCACTACAACATTGATATTAATCACAATAAATCAAAATGGATCGAGCAGAAAAAGGATATGACAATACAAAATATCACAGACCATTATCAGGGATAGGAATTGAAGACATTTTTCTTCATATCCCCTCCAACATAAATTCTGAATCGATTGAATGCAAAGGTCTTGTGAAATCCAAACCTGAAGATTTCATTGTGAAAGAAATAACGACGCTCTTGGGTTCATCTGGAACATCTGTGAGAAAAATTGCTACTTTGACAGATTCATGGACCTTGCCCTTAACTCAAGACAAACAAAATACATTTCAGAATGGAATTGAAAATACGAAGGAGCAAATTTTCTCCGAAACAAAATCTAAAAGTGAATCTCCTGACCCCTCCATAAAAAAACCTAAAACGATGATGAATAGTTCAAATATGGAAAAAGCGAATGAAAATCAAACATTTTTCAATACAGAACAGGCCAAAATGGAAATTAATACCGCAAACAAACATGAAAATGTTGAGGACGAAACGAAAATAGAAAAAAATAGTCACACCCCATTGGAACAAATACAACAATTTCTATCAGCTGTCTATCTCATAACAGATCAAAAATCTGCTTATCCAGATGAAGAGGCTTATCTCAACAAAACAATGGAATCTATTGCAAAAATTTACGATTTTGCCAAAGCACAGATAATTGAAACTACCCAAAACAATATAGAACAAACATCCAACTCAACAGTGTCTTACAATAAATTACAGATTCGATCTCCTTCCGATATCAAGGAAATATCTACTTCCGATGAATCAGATTACAACATTACTGAATTGAGAACGAAGTTTCATAAAGCCATTCGAAAGGAATTTCCATTCTTAAAAACTATCACTGCAGTAGAAACATCCTCCTCAAATGAGGATAATGAAGACAATATGAATGATGATGAAATGAAATCTCGAAAAGAGAACAAAACAAACGAAAATAAATTTCGTATCATTGATATTGATATTGACGATATGTTTTTTGAATTAATACCATACCTGTACTCCCCAGCACAAGATTTATTGCAACTATATCAATTTAGGAATAATGGCCTTGTAGGAGATTTGCCTCTTCCTACCAATGGGAGAGGAAATAGAGGAAAACGAACACAAGGACGACTCACAGAACCAAAAAAAGAAATTCAGGAAAGCAATGTCCTCAATGATAATGTCGTTAGAGAAGTATTGTTACGGATAAAGCCCACCATCGACAATAAAGAGGTTCGCCGAAAATTACATCACATCATTTCCTCCAAGTTCTCCAATTTCGAAACCATGACTCGAAGCATTCCTCACGGGTCATCCTATATTACAACAATTGTCGTTCATTGGTCGCGAAACGCATTTCGCAAAAAACAGCGCAAAAAACGTAAAAATCATTCCAATTCTACACATATGTCCCACAATAAGACAAGCCATGATTTCATCACCCAATGTGTCCTTCAAAAGCGACAGGTGGAACATTTGGAATGCATTCAAAGGCTTACGTACACTCTTCGTTGTCGATCATCCGATATTGGGATGGCCGGTATTAAGGACATGTGTGCCGTCACTAGTCAAATTGTCACCTTTCGGAACATATCCGCTAAGAAACTACGTTTCGCCAATGATAAATTGAAACGATTTGGAATTCAATTGGGAAACTTTCAACATGTTGATTTTTTTCAAAAAGATGGAAGTAAGACAAATATGCTACAAAAAGGAGATTTATCAGGAAATGAATTTAGCATCACATTGCGAAACTTACAAATTCTTTCCCATGACAGCAGTCACGAAACTTTATCCCACTATCCAATAGTTTCTCAAATAGATGAAATGGTGAAACGAGTACAATCACATGGGTTTATCAATTATTACGGCGAACAACGTGTTGGGGAAGCAGGACCTTCGGATAAGGTTGGAATCCGTTCCCTAGATATTGGTCGAGCCATGCTTCAAGAAAAATACAATGTTGCAATTGATTATCTGATGAAAGGGCGCGATAAAACCCGACGTCCTACCGACAACCCTAATAATCAAGAATGGGTTCCAGTGGAGTCAAAATCAGTTCGAGATATGAGAGCCTTGTGGAAATCTACAAATGATCCTTCCGAGGTACTGCAATATATTAAAAACAAAAAATTTCATGGACTAACACGAGAACGAACAGTATTGCAAGGGTTGAAACGTTATGGAAAGGACCATCCATTAAAAGCATTGCAATGTTTACATTTCAATATACGATTCTTTTGGATTAATGCATATCAATCGTATGTATGGAATATAGCTGCTACAAAACGAATTCAAAGATATGGATTGCAGACTGTCATAGGAGATTTATATATCCCAAATTGTGAAGGGGAGGACAAAATGAAGTCATTGGTAAAAGTCGTAACCACTGAGGAATTAGCAAGATCGGTATCACTATCATCAGTTGTCTTACCACTACCAGGTCATGATATCATTTACCCAACAAATGAAATAGGGGATCTATACAGTGAAATATTAAAGGAGGATAATATAATCTTTGATAAATGCAAGGCAATGGAATCCACGGCAAGAGGGAGTTACCGAAAAATGATATCCAAAGCTCATAATTTGCAATGGAAACCGATATTTACAGAGGAAAGCAAAGAGAATCAGGATAAATGTGCTCAAACAGAAACAAGGAAAGAAGAGTCTCAAAGATCTGTTTCGTCAGCAATCTTTTCATTTCAATTAGATACTGGATGCTATGCGACGATGATGTTGAGAGAGCTGCTTCAAACGAGATTATCCAAACAGGAAAAAGTTACGAATGTTCAACTTGCTTAAAAACACTCAGCGCGTAATGGCAAAATATTGTATTTTATCAATTTGACGATTGAATGCAAAGCAAAGATGAATTCCAATTTGATTAGGTTGGAATTTATGATTACTAAAAAACAGGAACTTCTTAATAACAGATAAATTTCAAAGCACATCTTACACTATGATACTAAATATATACCTTCATCTGATAAAATAAAATATAGATAATGAACATCAAGCAGCACAACCGGATCCAAACGTCACTTGATTTAGATGTAGGTTTTCGGTAAAATTGGGAGCAATAAAGAAAATTATAATGCTGTGATATTAATTTATCGATTGTGCTTTGGATTCCCGTATCATTTCTTCCCCGTTTTGCTCCTCTAGGTAAACGTTATCATCATCGTCATCTAATATTTCTCCCTTGGAATGATTAACAACACGAATCCTTGCTAAATCAAATTCAAAATCTCCATCTTCTCCATCCGCCAACATGAATCCAATATGTTCAATGGTTACATTTCCATCCAGTTTACGTTGATATTCTCGCGGTCGGCCTCCTGCCGTTAATACAAAATCGCGAAAGGGCAGTACTAATCGCTTAAAAGAGTCGTCTTCTGATTTTTTCTTTGGATTGCTAGTATCTATCTTTTCTTCTGTCTGAAACTCAATAGGAATAGAAGCGTTGCTATTGGAAATATTTCCCTCCTCATGTTCACTAGTATCAAATTGCAAAAATCCCTGATACAAATCATCTGGTAAAAATGTACTTGCTTTTAGATTGACAGCATACAAATGAGCATCAGATGCACGACATTTTATTTCCAAGGCATTGTACTTGTTTTTTAATGGTATCCCGCCAGGAAATTCTGGTAATCGAATATAACAATATCCTGATCGAAGCACTGGGGGCTTATCTGGATGTGCTGGCGGAAGCCGTGTACTCAAATTTCCTTTCCACCGCACAAATGGCTGAAAATTTGACTTTGACTTTTCTGTTGAAACCTCTCCCTGAGTCATAATCTCCTGTGATTCTGTCACTGGTGCATCTACCTGAACATCTCTTCCATGCGAGATATCATTGGTGTAAAGCAACAAGGATCCCTGTGAAAATCCACCAATGCTCCCATCATCGGCCATTTTCCATCCTTGTGTCGCTCCTCGCATTGTAGAGACACGTTGAGCATCAATTTGGTCATGTGGACGTGCAAAGTCAAATAATGTAATGGGTCCTTTGAATACTTTATCCGACGTCAAGGATGTCTCAGTCCAGTTTTTGATAAATAGTTGTTTCCGCACCTCAAATAATCGCTGTAAATTCCCTCCTCCCTCCTTTGGTATACCCAACAATTTTCGCCACACCATGGTTTTGGTTTTTGGAAAAGATGAGGATTGGTTCTGATCCCGCTGTGATATGAAAATATCGTTGGCAGCAGTGACGGAGTTGGATTTCGGTTCTGTGGTATATATCTACATACGATCTATTTAGAGATGATGCCGACAGCATAACTAAACAACACAAATACACAGTGCGCAAATATTGTAATTTATTGTTCAAATTTTCATCTTGTGTGTCACAGGCAACTATTGTTAAAACATCTTCTGAACATGCATACACATTTCATTGTGAATTTCATTATCAATGCCTGCTGCTGACTTGAAAAAGAGAAAATGATTGGAGCCTCTTGATGGTCACGTACTTAAATGCAACTCAAATTTAGTCATGGTCGTTTTGAATAAAGTCAAAAGTTCCCAATTTTGAGAACTTGAAATCTACAAATTATCTCCTGTTCTATCAGGTTTGAGAATCTATCTTTATTTATGAAAGGATCAATATACGAAGATTGTCTTGATTTCGAATAAAAACAGTGACAGCGTTTCTGTTTATCGATTTTGACAAGTACTTCACAAGCTATGAAATGTATTCTTGAATTTCAGTTGTTTCCGGTGTATTCTTCTTCTTCTCTTGGAAAAGCTTTTAGACAGAAGATGTATGATGATGGTAGATGAGAAATCAATTTTCGTATCAATCTCTGTTTTCCGTGTCACTCTGGTAAGAAGTCAGTACTAGTATTTTAGGACTGTACCGTGCTATTGGAATGCGGAAAGAACTAACAAAGTATTGTTTGACATACTGTGTTATCTGTATACTAAATTAATAGTTGGAATGTTTTCGATTGACATCTGCTTACTAAAAAATCCACAATAAGATACTTACTAGGCTATGTTATGTTATGTTCTCTTATAGTTTTACGTCTTATCTATCCCTACATACGATGACAGGTCGTTAAGCTTCACTCGACGGAGCAAATCCTGTAAGAAACTTACTAGGTACATATATAATAAGTGCAGACATATTATCCTTAGAGCATACTTACATGTTTCCCAGTAGGGCGTGAAGACTGGTTACGCCTCAGATTGATTGCCAATAGTAACACGTTAAAAAAAAATAACATACCAAACAAACTTACATGTTCTTACCTATGGCTCAATTTTAAAAGATTTTCAGAACTCAAAAGTCTCTAATCAAAATAATTAAATAAACCCATGAAGAAGATTTTTGTCCTGCGTTTGAACTTGTGATTTCTGGTATCATCAAAATCTTGCTAGTTTTCTACAGCAGTGGGAGAGATTATTGTGTACGAATTGTAAAAAGCATATTGGAATTCCTATTTTTGATATATAGACTATATATGGACTCCGTACATATGGAAAATTAAGACAATCGGATTTTTCGATGAAAAAGATCTGTCACAATCTTTGAAGTCACGCAAAGCTGATTACAAAGACAAGAACTTCAAACACATAGAACCCTTTCTACTTATCGCCATGACCGATCCTGCCGAGCTTCAGGCACTCATCAAGGATGCCGATCCTAAGCTTCTTAAGCAGATCGTGAGTATTCTCACGAAACCTGGCCAGGTCGAACTAAATCCCAAGCGAGATCCTCTTTTTTTTAATTCCAAAAGGAATACAAGTAAGTCAACAAAACTCATAAGAACTATCATCTGCCTTGATTCGACTTAATTTATCTCTTTGATCTCATTTTTGTCCTTCTACAGATGACTTTTTGTACACACCAAAAAAAGGATTTGGAGTTCAACGAGAGGAAGATAAGCTGCACGGGTTTACGTTTGAATGCGAAGACTAAGCATATTCACAAACGCGTTTTGGAGATTCCATTGAGACAGCAAAGGCCGAAAACAATATCTATGCACTACAGACTACCATACTTTCCGCCTATATGGACCTCATAGTTAGGAGTGACCACTCTTCAGACATGATGAGTTACAATTATCTTTGTTCTCAAGCATTATTTGCACTCTCAACTGAGATGAAGAATTTGTTGAAATCCAAACATCTAGATAAAGATGGTAGTATCGCTCTTGGCTTAGTTACCGAGCGTCTAGCAACAGTACAAGACTTAGACCTTTTCTATAAAAAGGCTGTTCTTACAAGAAGGACTGTAAATAGTGGAAGTGTCCAAGCTATGAATGAGAAATCTTTACAAGATCTCTACGCTATTTTCACACCCGCAAAACAGACAGAATCAATTTTAAAGAACAATGGAATTTTAGGAACATCCAACACACAGGCATGGGCAAACACACTCATAAGTAAGGCACCCTCCATTGATGACATTGTTCAAATGAAGTTTAGCGATTTAAATAAAATGCTGAAAGATGCGCCCAAACGAGAACAGACCGTAGTCCACCAAATGTATGCTGGAGTATTGGGTGAGGCACAAAATGCTGTTGTACCGCCTATCCGAAAACATCTGCTACAAAACGGAATCGACTTGCATGTAGCCGCTGCATTGGAATCGGTAAGAGAACTTTCGAAAAAAAATCGTTCATTTTTCGCATTTTTTAATATTCAAACTCATCAATTAAATTGTTTTATAGCGTCAAGACTGGTAGATTAGATTTGATAGACACCAACGAGCGGGAAATAAATGATTTATACAAAGAAATCAAAGACCTACGAGATAAAACTGAAGACGCTGATATGAGAGATGGTTTAAGCAAATGGTTTAGCGATTCTGGGGATGAGGAAAAGACAAAGTTAAATTCATTCTTAGGTCACATACAGGAAGCTCGTCAAGATGCCTTACATGATTCTTCTTATGAAGGAATGCTTTCTACAAAGCTGGAGTTGAATAATGGTACCATCCCACTTGATGGTATCATTACAAGTATTGCAGACTCAGTAACTGGAGAACTTATAACAAAATCTGGTGGAGATAGTTGGAACGATCATGTAAAGACTGGTGTTTCGGCTGGATTGTCTTCTCTTGGTCAAGCGGGACTTTCCTCCGTTGCTACTTCTGCTTTAGGAAAGTTAGGAATATCGACAGCATTAGGGGGTACTGCCGCCACAGGAGCTCTTGCGGCTCTAGGAGGTCCTGTTGGTGCTGCAATTGCGGTTGCTCCAATTTTAATGGAGGTTTTACCAATGATTATGAAAATGTCTGACCAGCGTAGTCGTGAGCTTAGTGAGCAAATAGAAGGCACAAAGAATGAAAGACAAGCTCTTACGCACGAGCTTCAATCACTTCTGACCTCTATGAGTGTAAATACAAAAGAGAGCGCAAAAAATACAAGTGTTAAGGTGAAGGAGCTCCTTGATAAAGTTCAAAAGCCAAACAATTTTGGTTTATCAACCTTACAGGGTATTGGATTAACACAAGAACTTGAAATGCTCTCATCTAGCATGAGTACTAATGGGCTTACATTGACATCAATGCAACAGTATAGTAGCGATGTTGAATTAGTTTCAAGTGAGTGACGTTTGAGCTTTGATTTATCTGTGTGTTTTCTCTGATGTTTCTTACGTGCCGTTCTCGTCCACAATATCCTCTTAGGAGTTGATGGGGGTAGAGCCCTCTGTTCAGTCAGCATTCTTCTCGATAAAGAAGAAATCATATCTGGCGCACCAAAAGCGCTGCTGAAAACACCTAAATACGGTGAGTTTTAACATTTAAAAAACACATAAATTGTACATCGATAAATGTTCTCACAAATCTACTCTATTCAGTTCGTTTAACTGGATCCACTAAAGCATTCGAAACATTTGTGAAAAAGTTTACAAGTGAAAAAGAATCTAGCTCTTTTCGTAACTCTGCCGTGAGCAGTAGTTTTTCGATGGCATCGAAAAGAAGGACCTCTAGTAGCTACAGTTGGAAGGCGAAATATAAAGGCATACGTGTAAGTGCAGAAGCGAGTGGCAGTGGAGGAAACGAGGAGATTGAAGAGAAGAATGCAACTGTTGGTTACGATGAGCAATTTCAACAAGAGCTCAAAACCAAGAGTCAGATTGCAATAGTCGATGAATACTCCGTAATGCCCATGAAAAGTTTCGATTTAGCTGTTGGCGGGCTTGTTTTTGCGGATTATGCCTTTTATAGAATTCGTGAGTATCATGTACAAATAATTGCACATTGCATACATTATGATTGTAATTATAGATACTTATTTTCTCTCTGGTGAAACTTTCTTTTATCAATAGAGCAAATAAAAGACTATATCACAGCTTCGAAGTGGTTGAAAGAATTTGGGTCTCATATTCCTCTTGGTATGTCATTGAATCTTTTTTCCTTGCGTATTATCGAAGTATTCTAACTTTGAAAAATGCTTTAAATACTTAAGGAACACAAACTCTCGGAGGTATTTTTAGACGCACCTTGATCATGAAGTCAAAACAAGAAACAGAAGTATCGACTTTGTATTCAGCCTCTATGACCGAGCTCTCTAATACGTCTAAAAAGGCCTCACAAAAAGAAGTAAATGCAGGTGGTAGTGTTGGTTTATTCACGCGTACAAGGTATGTTTTTCGTTGGTTTACTTTTTCATGTCTTTGATAGATTAAGTTTAGTAACGTCACACTTTAATAAACTTCCATTTCTACTCCACAACAGTCTAAGTGGCAGTGCGATGCATCAATCTGCGACAGTTAGTGGAAATACCTCTATTAATACGAGCGCACAGGGCAGTGGAAAGGCAGATGAAGAAATTAATGCAACTTATGAATGTACTGTAGAATCAAATGGTAAGTTTGCCTACATCTCAAATAATATTTATGATAATTTTTCTTATGGGCTTTATTCATTTATTATTTAGGACCAAATGCAACAACTATGACCTCGTTTTTCGAGCAATTGAGTACAAACAATGCTACTTGGACGATCATAGATCGAGGAGAGCCGAAATCGTATCTTGCAGTATGGGATCTCTTGGATTATATTGGACAGGGTGTGACTCTACAGAGAGAAAAAAATCTTCTAAAATCCACATGGGAATATCAAGCTGTGCAAAATGCCGATCAAGACGGCCTTGATGATGAATTGTTGGATTTACTAATTACCAATATTGAGGGAAAGAAGAACGTGTACAATTTTTTCAATAATATCATTGAATGTATTGTTCCAGTAAAAGGAATCATTGATAATGAAGTATGCGAACAATTCGTTACTGTGATCAACAATAGTGTTGAGAGCCATAGGACATCACATGCTTCAAGTCCCATTAATTTCATTAGGAATGGGTTCCAAGAGTCAGAGATAGAAGAACCAGATAGACTCTTCGAAGTAAAGAAAGGTTCGAAAGCTTATCTTAATGCAAGTAATCAGCTGGCGAAGTTTTCCGCCAGTGACTTGAGTGACTTTACGTACAATTTTGATATAGCAATTGAAAGTCTAGTACAAAAAGGTAGGGATCATTCCATTTATTGCTCTCTCATGCATCATGTTTTCTCTTGTGCTAACTTTTAATTTCACTTCATTGCCAATTTTTGTACAAATTTCAAGATTCTGCAATGCATCTTCTTCAGACTTGCAAAGCTTTTGGCAACAGCAAAGGTCTCTTTGAATATTTAAGAGCATTCCTTATTTGTGACACCAACGATGAAAAATTTAAGCGAAAATTTGAAAGTAGACTCAAAGGGAAACTTTTATATGAAGACGAAGAAGGAAAATGTTGTCTTCACTATGCGATTGACTCAAAAAATCTCCAACTAGTGAGAATGGTGTACTTCGCTTGTCCAGAAGCTTACGACAATGCTCTACCAATATCTTTTCCACACGACGGAACAGTGAATCATATAAAAAAATTCTTCAACGAAATGGAACAGCGGCAGCAAACAATATCCAAATTCATCGAGTTGCTTGCAATATGTACTGTAGGTATTAATGACAACCCTCACGATTATAAGCTTATTAATCAATTCAAAGAAGTTGTTAGGACTGCATCTGAAAAAAAAAAGAGTCGAACAGTCAGAACATTGTCTGATTTCATGAATGATGGTTTTCAGTTAAAAGAGAAATTATTCCAACTTTATAATGATTCTACAGGTTCAGTATCTGATTCGTCTAAATCTGTTTACCTCATGGCTGAAAGTAAACTCGAAGAAATAGATGGATGGGGAGAAAATTGGTCGAAGAGAAAAGTTGATTTTGATGAAGCCCAAATGATCATTGAAAGCAAAGGTAAATACATATCTTACAAGTTCTAGATGCATGTTTTTAATGCTAATCCGTCTTTATTTATTAATATTCACATTGTTCAGATTCGAGTGATTATCTTGCGAACTTGTGTAGAAAATGTATTAAGGAATACAAAAATTTGAAGCTCTTTGAGAAGTTCCTAGGATCTGATGGGGGCACATTGAGCTCTTTCGTGAAATTGCAATTAAAGCAAAAAGATAGTACTGAAGGAAAGCTTTGCCTTCATTATTTGATACCGACAAAACGATTTGATCTCATCACAATTGTGCACAATGGTTTCCTTGGAGGCCAGTATGTAACCGACAACGATAGTAAGACTCCTCTAGAATGTGCAGGGAGCCTGAGCGACCCCGTCCAACAAGAGCTTGATCTTATCATTCCGGCACCACAGGATCCAGGTAAACCAACTGTATTGAACATAGATTTTTCCTCCTCTACGGTACTTCAGTCCGATCATAAAGCATTTAATGGTGCCTCGATCGAAGACAATGCTTTCCCTATTGTATCGGACATAGATTTTTCCTCCTCTACGGTACTTCAGTCCGATCATAAAGCATTTAATGGTGCCTCGATCGAAGACAATGCTCCTTCCGGGATAGGGAAAGCATTGCTATTAAATAATTACGTGAGAGGTAGCGACTATGTGGAAGCTAACGTTGTTCAATACTTTCCTCATCAGTATGTTGAGATGAAATTGTCAGATTCTTTGTCTAATATGACAAATTGCTCAGTTGCATTTGGAATCTATATTTTGAGCCAACAAAATTTTTTGAAAGATAATGTAATGCTTTCTCTATCGCATATTTTTTCTGAAAGAGGCGATAATCCTGAGCTATCAAGATACCTTTGTATGGATAACAAGAGAAGTTTCAAATTTGCAATCCCAAATGATAAAAGTTTTGACTTTGGAGTTCAATCTCAATACCTTAAGAAATGGGTTCATGTCGTTGCTGTTTTTGACGATAGGAATTGTGAATTGTTTTTAGATGGAAGTTCTTCACAACAATTTCATATCGAACATGCGGACTATCCCGATAATCATGGTACGAATTCTTTGTTCTTAGGTGGTCTTCCAGGAGGTAATGATAAAAATGGTTGCGATTGTTGGATGAAATTCATTCAAGTTTACGACAAAAAGCTGGATCCAGATCACGTTTCATATCTTTCCACCAGATTTCATAGTGACATTGCACACAAATTGAAAGAGATGGGTAGCAACAATGAACTGTCGAATACTGTAAAAGAGATTAGAGAAACGGAGATTGAAGAAAGAAAAGCTCATGAGAATATCAAAAAAGCAGTTGTTAATTATCATTCTGGGACTTCTACAAGGGTTGACGCCATACAAGAAATCAATGCTACAGAAAATAACGCCTCCAACTTAATGACTGATTTGGACAAAGAAAATACTAAGCGTAAGTACCGTAACTGCGAAAATTGATGATTATTTCTTTGAAGAAACGATCCATTAAATATGATCTCATGTTTGCATACTTTACATGTTGGATTATAATTGGCATTCAAAAGCTCCGTCAAAGATTAGCTTGAGCTCTACGGAGAAAACGTCATACACCATCCACAAGTTTGGTTCTGACCATTCGAGGATTGCTGGTAAATGGGTGAAGGATGACCTAGGAATTGATAACATTAACAATGAAGCGTCAATTGATGCAAAAGATGGTGGAATTGTACTAACGAAAAAGTCGAATGATCATTGGAAAGTTGTCACACAAAGCACAAGAAGCACTTCACATCAGTGGTTAGGTTGGAAGCTCGCTAGTCTCGCAAACCAAACAATAAAAGTTTCTTTTGATATCAAATTTGAGAAAAAGCCAAGTACTACAGGTGCACCAGATTCTGGCATGAAGGTATTTGATATTATGCATTCGGACTGGATACAAAAGGCACCCTTGAACGATTGGTATCATGTAGACATTGATCAAACTTTACCCGCCACTGGAGATACTTACCACATTATCTTGATATTTGAGAACCTGCATACCATATATGAAATCAAGAACTACCAGATCATAATGCCAGAACCGAATCCTTATTGGAAAGGTTCCTTATCCAACCGAATGCGGATCTCGAGAATTAAATTCTTCAAGACTGCAGGGATGAACGAACGGTTCTCAAACTTCACATTAAAAGTATGGGACGGAAGCAATGTGGTGCAGAATAAGACAAGTTGTGCTTTTACTGAAGAAGGAGATGAAAATGTCGTTATTGATGCCGTTGGAAATGAATTTTTATTTGAATTGCCTGGATCCGATCGGTATCTTAATTTGGACGAAAGATCGAGTGGGGATTCAATTGAGGTTTATGGATATGAAGTATAGCTCCTTCAGATATAAGAAAGCGCACAAGAGTGCATGATTGCATCAGGAGGAATCTTTTCCGTGTATATGAATTTATTTTTCAAACACTTATTGAATGTATTTGATGTGTTTGCTCCGACAGGCTACTACTTTGAGCCCAAGCACATGTTTCCAATTTAGATAATGATAGTAGAAAATTTTAATTTGGAAACTCATGTTTTTTATGAAATATATTTCCCTATAGTTAGTTATCGAAAGTATCTCATCAACAATGTTTGCTGTGAGATACATTTGAAATTGTATCTTTGAAACGAAAATGATTTCAATGAACGACAATGAGATGCTAAAAATGAGTTTCAATCAATGCAACACACATGAACATCGCTTTTGATTTTCTAAAAACCAAAACGAACAAATGACGCAATATCCTGCAAAAAGCTAAACTCCAACTTTTCTTCTTCCTTTTCTAACAATGTCAAATCTATATTGAAATAATCATCTACATTCAAAATAGAAGCACCACCAAACCAATCCAACATCCACAAATCTTCAATCTCCAAAGTCCCGACAAAGAATTCATGATCTAATGGCCAATATTTCATGGAAGGATGCTTTGACAATAAAGCCTCTCTTCCAAATTCCATTTCTTGATCGGATGCGATTTTTCGGAATGTGCCCGTTAGTACTAAGCGTGCACAAGGTGGGTTTTCAGGATCACCAAAGTATCCTGTCGTAGAACAGGCTTTTGAGTTTTGAGCAAAGGAAGCCTCAGAGATTGTTAAGGATATCATTGGATTTTCATGTACATCTTGCATAGTTTGATCTAAATCGGTGGCATATAAATATGGAAGACCTGTTGATGAAGACGGATCACATAATCCATCCGATAAGGAAAAGATGTTTCCAAATGGGATGCTTTGATGAGTAGTAGAGTCAGTCTTATTCGATGATGACGAGGGAAGAGATCGGGTGGAGATTGTAGAGACGACACCCCAGTTTGATGAATGAACTAGCCATCTGAAAAATTGAACAAAAATCATTTCGTTGTGATTTATTCATGTATGGAAATAAATATATGGAAATATGAAACATCAAGAGACAATCAGCTTATAACACAAAGTCAAAACGTACACCTTGTTTTATCTTACCGTGCCATCATGAGTTTATCGTCTTTATCAGGTTTTTCTAGGGCTTCACATGGGTTCGTGTTTGAATTTGTAGATGAAGAGATCTTTATCAGAAGACAAAATGAAAGACATCGAATAGTTTGTAACATTGTCATTATCGTTTCACCACAGAATACTATATTTATTATACCCAATTGATGATGCAGCAATTTATTTTGCTGCGTTCAAAAATATACAAAAAAAGAACGAGAATATTGTGGAATCAATTCCTGAATTCTTTTCGTAGTGTACAGTACCATTCATCCTACGTGTGGTTAGTACAAAAAATGTACATAAATGAATCATAGTCACGAAAGAACATGTCAACGCGGGAAGCTAATGCATGCATGGTTCAAGCTCGACTTGATCTCTAACACGTGATATGTGAGAATAAGGTTTTATCAAGTCCTTGAGCATTATCATTTCTTTCAGACGTACAGAAAGAATCGCAAACAAAACCATCGATAATAAATAATGCCAAAAATCATGTCCGTAAAAGACCGTTGACTATTTGAAGATCCATGATCATCCTTGCGAGGAAAAGGATCATGAAAAGTGGAACAGTGTTCGTATAAATGATCCTACTTTCACTCATTTGATGGTGGGCATCTCTTCTATCCCAGCACTTTTTTTTACGAAAATGTTGCTGAAGTTCTCAAGTGTAACATAGGAGGACCAATTGATTCCGGTAATAAAAATACTCACCATTCAATGTGAAATTAACTTTACTATTATTTTGTGAATACCATTGGACAAGTCAAATCTTTGTGTACAACTTCGTTCCGAATTTTGATCCACTTCGGTGGCGCAACCAACACTTATATACAATCGATCCAAATCATGAAATAAGATCGTCCTTATTTTATGACCTATTGTAGCACCACCTTGACCATCAGCATTTATAGTCCTAATCATTAATATTTTTAATCAGCAGGAGCTTTGGTAGCTATTGAAATGATTGCATCTCGAAGTAATGGACTAATGTCATCATTTGAGTTGAAAAATTATTTTGGGGGAATTTAGGAAAAAACACCTGAATTTCGAAAGGATACTCGTCCTGCCACAAGAGATACCGTTTTTTATTGAATTAGTTAATAGACTGATGTACATAGTGGGGCATTTATTTTTGATTCCTTTGATGGATTGGAAATTGGATCCAAAACTATTCTGCCACCAGTAAATTGTCGTTCATAGGAGATGGGCCATGTGTGGATTATATTGTTAACTTTCGTAATATAAGATTATTATGATTAGGTAATGGAATCGTTCTCTCATTTGGATGCAATATTCTTTAGAACTCTATTAATTCAAATAGTAGGATTTTGAATTATGTGAGTCTTTTCTAGATTGAGCTTATTTTGAGACTATGATGAACAGATTGAGAATAATGATTGTGCGTTGAATTCTATCTTTATCATTGAAATAGTGTTTTCAATATCTCATATATAGGAAGAGAAATCATTTTTGGATACACGGCAAAATTGTTCTTCCGAAAACGAGAACAAGGTATCTCTCCATTTTATGACTCATGATGGATTCCCACTAGAAAGATAGGACTCCTTCCACAATCAGATTATCAATGAAACGAAACTGGAAGACAAGTATCTACCCACAAGTATCGAACAAATCATAACCGTTGTTCAATATTTTTCAATAACAGTCCCATCTGTTTGAGGAAAAGATTCTTTCACGGCATTCCATATTTCGAATGTAACTCCATTGGGATTGGGACAATATCCCACAGTCACACCCAGAGATGCCACACTTTGACAATTACCAAATTCATTATCGAAAAATACTATATCTTCCATAGAGACATTGCAAACTTTGGCGATACGTTGAAAATGATGTATCTTTGGTTCCTGTATCATTTCTATAATATCGTTTTGAAGGACATCTATAAGAGCGAACGAATTCGGTCCTTCGTCTGTATTCCGTTCCTCGTTTGGATTGGTACTAATTCGAAATGTTTCTAATAATTCTTGTGCCCATTGGGGTTCGTCCGTTTTACTACTTATCCCAACCTTGACACCGTTCCAATACGGGTCACAATGTAATTCTCTCATGACATGACGGACACTTCCTAAGAGTTTGACTGGTTGGTTGGCACAGGTTACCAATTGTAATGGATCGGAGGGATGGACGGAAAAAGGTGCTCCATTCCCACCATAGAAATATAGGAGTTCATACATTTCGGGTGACCACAGACAGCCATCTAGATCAAAAATAACAACTTTTGGTTTCGGTGGATTGTCATTTATATTAGAGGAGGTTGAATGAAGTATTGATTTTGGAATATTGTTATCCAATTGAAAATTGTGGAATGTCATCCCTGTTCCAGTGGTAGGTATCATTTGCTTCTTCCATATGGTCGGGTGTGTTCGATAAGATAGAATAGGATGAAATGCTATGGTTTGCAATGCCAATAAATGACACAGGATCATTGGAACGAAAGGATATACGAAAGCATTCATTTTTCTCATTTTGTGAAAACCAAAAATGTTCTTGGATATGACAAAAAGACGAAAACAGCTTGACATCATGATCAACGAATCTTGACGTGTATCTCTCCTTCACTTAGTGAACATACGTACAGATTTGAAAGACTATTTCCTTCGTAGAAACATAGGGAGCTTGCCCGTACGTGATGTGGAATCTTATGTTTTCATTCGCTTACGTGTCTAACCCAAAATCGTGATTTTCCTATTTTTGCGTTCGCACGTTTTTTTCCAAGGAGATGCATTTTTTCTAAAAACCAATACTATCTTACCGCATGTGAACAAAAATGTGATTGCTGGAGTATCATTAGTGTTCTCATAAATCACTTTTTCTCGAAACGTTTATCAATATAACAACCACCAACATGAAATTCACTCTTTTCTCCGCCGCTACTCTTCTTGCCACCGCTCACGGATTCGGTGTTTCGGTAAGTTGATTTCCTGTCCATTGCCATTCTTGTCCTATATAATCGTTCCATCGTCATTTCGATTTTATTTTTTTTTCACCATGACTGAAATAATAATGACTTGTATACAAATATAGAACCTTTCCGGCCGTAAAACTACTGCCTTGAATGTATGGGGAGACAAAGATT
>Ga0209092_10001154_pt1 | contig 26454 bp, 17 predicted proteins | sample FraStrMetagenome_FD_187446 | JGI IMG/M metagenome (GOLD analysis project Ga0209092, IMG submission 187446) | Marine eukaryotic phytoplankton communities from Arctic Ocean - Fram Strait ARC3M Metagenome (SPAdes) (version 2) | ecosystem: Environmental > Aquatic > Marine > Oceanic | place: Fram...
GATTGATGTGAAAAGGCATTTGTCAGGTGGAAGACGGTTGATTGAATCATAGTGACGAGTCTTTTTGTTTTTCTGGATAGTTCGATGTTAAATATTCCTTGTAGAACTTACTCTTGAAGAAGATGATTATGGAGCTGCAGTGTAAAAGAAATTGCCATATATGTTCTGATTCCGCATAAGGTGTGTTTGTTTGTTATGCAGTTATTTCGAAAAAGAGGTTAGAAGTCACACCTGCTGCAACTTTATGTGCAATGTGTGACCGTAAACATTCTCAAGTATGTGTGTATGTGTTTGTATATGTAATTCGTTAATATCCTTTACAACTACGCAACAGAATATGCATCTTCATACCTGTGTTTAAGTATTTCATGTGTGTCATATGAATATAAAAACATGACCTATAACATATGTATAATTCTAGAAATTCTGAAGTTAGGGTCTGAACATCAATAGCTTCAGTAAAATCAAGTTCCTACACGCAATTACAAATTTTGTGTATTATCCCACTTAAAAATATCTGCGGACACCCCATTCATTCAACAGCACACACTAGCTCGTTAGTTTTCAGTGGAAGCAATAATATCAATCATGGATAAACCATCTTTAACCAAGGAAGAAGAAGTAGAAGCTCTTAAAATAGCTGAAGCTGCCAGGCGAGCCGAAGAAAGGGCTGAGAAGAAAGCAGTCGAACGGCTGCTGGAAAAGAAACGGTTGCAACGAGAACTTGAATTAAGAGCAGAAGAAGAAAAAAGATTGCAACGACTGGAAATGTTGTCGAAAATTAAAGCTACAAGTGATTCTGCGAATAATGAAAATAAGGTGGTTTTTGTAAGTCGAAAACGCCGAACACAGATGGCAGAGGAACGCAAAACGATGAAAGTTAAAAAGGACGGTGCAGAAAAAAAGGGAAAAATAGTATTCAATGCTCCTTCGAAAAAATCTACGAATATGACACGTCAAAAACGCACTGAATGTCACCTAACGGAAGCCCAATTAGCTGCCGTAAAGCGTTCTTATCTAGGCTCATCTGCAATCACTGAAGCAGAACTACAGCAACAACAACAATCCAAGAAAAAGAAAAGAAATAAATTCACGAAAAAAATGGCGCTCAAATTTGAATGGGATGACTCTGAAGATACATCACGAGATGTTGATCCCATTTATGATTATGTATCATCCAAAAAAGTTAGGCCAGGTTTACTCTTACAAAAAGCTAAGCAAAAACAAAGTCGTAGTTTGAAGCAAAATGGAGGTAGAAACCAATCAATATCAGATCGTCTCTTTCGTTCACTGGATACCGTTACAACTGTTGCGTCAGTTACTACCAAACCATTACATTTAATGACCCAACGCGATTGGCGTATCTTTCGTGAAAACTTTGATATCATTGTCAAAGGAGGGAAAGCTCCACCTCCCCTACGCACCTTTCGAGATGAAAATATGGCAGAGCTACGTCAACAAAAAAAAGATAAAAATACTAGCAATACTCGCAAGAAACAAACTCTTATTCATCCTTTGCTTTTAGATGCAATCGAACGCACGATGCGATACAAACACCCATCACCCATTCAACGCCAAGCTATACCAATAGGATTGCAAAGACGAGATTTAATTGGCATTGCAGAAACCGGAAGTGGTAAGACTGCTGCTTTTGGCATTCCTCTTTGCCATCAAATTTTTCAATTGCCCCAGCATATATGGGATACCGTTGAAGATGAGGGTCCACTTGCATTAGTTATGGCTCCCACCCGTGAATTAGCACTTCAGATTGATGTTGAATTTAGTAAATTGCTCTCTCATCAGCCAGATATCAAGACTCTAGCAGTGGTAGGAGGACAAGAGATTCAAGCACAGGCGTATAAATTGCGCCAGGGAATTCATATAATTGTGGGAACTCCTGGTAGAATCAATGATTGTGTAGAAATGAGTTATTTAGTCTTGAACCAATGCTCGTATATTGTACTAGATGAAGCAGATCGAATGATCGATCTAGGATTTGCACCTCAGATTGAACAGATATTAGATGCAATGGGAGGATTGTTGAAGAGTGAAGATGAAAAAGTGGCATATGAGCAAGAAAAGGAAGATTTAGACGCTCTACAGGACAAAAGATTACCTACATATCGACTCACAGCTATGTTTTCTGCTACGATGCCTGCAGAGGTTGAACGAATTGCGAAGAAATATCTACGCCATCCGGCCGTTGTGAGCATCGGAGATCGGGATAGTCGTAAAAATACACGGATTGTACAAAAAGTATTATTCTTATCATCTCCTGGGCAAAAAGTCAAGGCTCTCACAGAAATATTGCATCGCCATCCCCGTAATAATATGAATGAGAAAATCATTGTGTTCGTCAATGAGAAAAAACACGCTGATGGAGTTGGTAGGATGGTGGAAAATGCAGGAAGAAGATGTGTAGTTTTACACGGAGGTAAGGCACAGGATCAAAGAGAAGAAAATCTTGAAGCATTTCGTCGTGGTGGAGTGGTTCTAGTTGCTACAGATGTCGCTGGTAGAGGTCTAGATATTCCTGATGTATCGCATGTTATCAACTTTGACTTACCCAGTAGAAGCATCGATGCCTACTCTCACAGAATTGGTAGAACTGGGCGTGCTGGGAAAGATGGTTATGCCACTAGTTTCATCACAGATGAGGATAATGGAATTATGCCTGCGTTAGTTCAATATTTAGAAAGCACGAATAATGAAATTCCAGATAGATTAAAGCGTCATCCTGCTGTTTTGGCAGGCGGAACTTCCATGAATATCAATTTCTAAACAGTTGTAACAGCATCAACGATTTGTCAATTAATTTAAATTGTATTTATGAATTTGTGCACTTTATGTATCGGATATATCCAGCTTTTTCATTTTCTTTAATTCCTCTTTCCTCTCCTTACGTTTCTTTTTCCTAAATTGATTCTTCTCTTCGTAACCGGGCCTTGACCGAGCTATTTCCATGAGTTTTTCTCTTATATTTGCACATTTTTCGGCACTCTCTGGTCCGTTCACCCATGTTCGCTGAAGGTAATCCTCTCGGATCTTTTCATCGTACTCACGAACTTTTTTCATTGTCACCATTCTTCTTCCCAAATTGATCCCTAATGGTTGATAACATATATGGACACACTCCAAACAATCATGTCGGGGTAAATCAACTAAAGGATCGAAATCAGTCATGGATGGTATAATGTAGACTAACCGTCCACCCATGATTAATGTACGAGCAGAGACATCCATCAGATCAGCCATTACGTCCGAGACAGCATACGGTTTCGTTTGAGCAATATGGTCATGTCTATGTTCATCCAGAACTGGGCGGGGTTTCTCAAGTTTAGAACCAGTTTTTCGTGCTCCTGCTCTGATTCCATATGGTGGGTCGCATACGATACTCTGGTACAATGGTTGTGGTTGAGCTGATTTGACTGCATTTGATTGATGATGAAAGTGCCGATGATAAATTGCATTATCGCTTCTGACAATTTCTGGTCGAGGAAGATTGAACTGAAAGTAATATCAATGTCATGATTTTATTTCGAACATAAAAAAGTTTGGAAGAGTTTTGTATGAGAAGTTAAGTTTTCATCTGTCAATGCAATGAACCATATTTGTTTCATACCTGTTTGAAGTTTGCATAAATATTTTGATCCGATCCCTTCCCTCTCAACACTCGAATATCAATATCTGTTCCAAAGCAATAGGCCCCTTGTAAGGCGCAAGTTAACAATATAGATCCTGTTCCAACAAAAGGATCAAAACAAAAACTGCCTTTCTTAACCTGTGATTGAGGAGTTCCTTTTGGTATAAGCATCATAAATGAATAACTATTTTGGATTGTATATGGAAATTTGCATTTACTTACTTGACCTAAGTTTGTCATAATCATTGATAATTCTGTATCCATACTAGTCGGACCCAAATATTTCCGTTTCTTCAAACTAAATTTATCCACTTTGCCTTCTCTTAATCCAGAAAGCAAAATCCTCCCAAAGTATACTGCTAAAGGTGGTCTCGCATCATTCGCAGGTATAACTTCCTTCTTATGGCTATGTCGTGGATACAAAGGACTTCCCAAGGAATCTAACTCAATTTCTCGTATAAGTATGTATTCATCATCAGGATCGACCATCTTAACTGCTCCTGTAAATGGCAAAAATGAGAATTCAGAACGCATTGTGCTTTGCTCTTCTCTTGAATACTTAGATCCAAAAGTATGAATGGTGAGTTTCCAACTTTTTTCACCCTCTATGCAATATTTTTGCACTAAACTTGATCTTTTCGATTTCATTCCATTGGGTTCTGAAGTCATTGCATACTGCTTGACACCATTAGCACAACCCCTCATATCTTTTGCACTTCCCCATAATTCAATCACAGATCGAACCAAGACACATCGAGTAAATGCTTTCAATACTAATTTGCCTTGGTCCGTTTCTTTATTATTATCAAAATTTATCGGAAATGATAAAATCAGAAATGATCTAGTAGAACTGATAGATCCTTTTCTGTTTTTTGTCGGTGGTTTGATGACATCCTGTGCAACCGGAGAAGATTTCTGATCATTGTTTGGTGGTGCCATTGTAAATTCCTTCAATTTCTGTTCATCTACGCCTTTACTGTAAGAAGTTAACGAGATTCCAGGACCAAAGGGATATTTGGCCTTCTCTTCTGATTGTTGTTGAGAGTTTGCTCTTTCCCACAAATGAGGATGCTGTTCATTGGGTAAAGGGTGAATTTCACAAAGATGAAGAAGATTATACATATCAAGAATAGATTGTAGTTCAGCTAATTGAAAATCCATATGTCTATGCGCAAATTGCAAGAGAAAGAAATTCATTTCATAGCTTCTTTCCTCGTTTACATCTATTTCTATCGATTCTTTGTCAAGCATTCCGTTTTTGGTGATTGAATTTAGAAGCTTTGTTTTTTTTTTACAAAACTTTTTGTGGTAGACAAAGGAATCTCTGGAATTGTCAAATCGGTTCAAAGCAGTATTGCTTTGCCATACGTACGTTATTCACTTACCTTAAACACATATATTCAAATTATGTAGTCATGATGTCAATAAATAAATCCCGCGCTTTAGACCATCCATATACTTCACCATCTCATTTTTTTATCATCACACACTTATTTACAGACTATTTTTCAATGTAATCAAATTAGTCTGTGAAGCATACAGATTATAGTTTTTAGTTTCAGTACAATATCCTCCAAATCCCTATATGATTTAAACGATGAATTATTAGACGCAGAAGCTAAAGCAGAATTTGCTTATCATTATGTTGTGTAACAACAATGTGGCTTCTTGTCAACTTTTGGAAGAAAAATAAAAATCTACTTCCAACAAATCTTCATCAAAACTTGCAATGTTAGATTGCTTATTATTCGCATTTTTTCATACATTATTCAATTTTCCCGAAGTTAAAAGTATGCATATGTTTCTCAAGGATTAGAGAGTATAGCACAGAAATATTGATCACCCAAAAGCTCAAATTTATATGTTTGTAGATAATATGAGTACTTCGGTGTTCGGTGTTTAGATAAAAGCTTTAAGCCTATGAGTGTATCTTAGTTTATGAATTCGATGGCGTTGCACATATATTTGTATAGGTGGCAATGAACTATAGCAAATCTTCCATCAGTAGCAAAAAGGTTGAAAGAATTTGCGCCAAAGCTTCAGAAGGTCGAAGCTGAATACCCAACACTTCTCCTCTGGCAAAAGCCCTTTCTGCTTTACAAAAAATATCATCTCCTGTCAATTCATTTGTGTCGTAGCAGAATATTGGTACATGGCACATGTGCCTCATATCACCAGTGAGTTTGTTTTCAGCTGTATCAGGTTTTCAATTAAAAAATCACAAACAAAAATACTGAGAGAATAAGCATAGATACTCGGAAACTTTGACAAATTTACTAAAATCAATGTTGAAACGTACAAATATGCAATGTATGTAAAGGTGGGTTCTCTAACTCAAATGGTATGGTCCCAGTAAGAACGTTGTTATCTGAAGCAGAAAAAAGTGTTAGAAATATAAACATACAAAACAAGTGTTAAAGAAAATGAAGTCTTACCCAGATGCATAGTATCTAAGCTATTTAATAATCCAAGTTCTGAGGGTATAGGGCCTTCTAGATTTGAGTTATCTATGGAGTCACCGAAAACCAAATAAAAAGATATGAGCCACAAACGAAACTTGAGAATTCCTAGAACTATATCAAGTCCTATTCGATACTCACTCAAATATAGCGCAAATAATTCTGAAAATGATCCGTAGGTTATTGGAATAGTTCCTGTGAAACGATTGCCATCTTTAATTTGGAGTATGAATGCAATCGCATCATATGTTAGGACAAAAACTCATAATGTTGCGCACAATTTTTGGATCTGAAACGAACCTAGCATCATTGAACGCAATTTAACCAGATTTCCAATTTCAGAAGGTAAAGGTCCTGACAAATCATTGTTCCCTAATTAAAAACGAAGGACAATGAGAAATGATGCTGCTTATTAGATACAAAATTATTTGGAATTGGTAACATACATAATTTCAATAGAGTTGTTCTGGTTAACATTCCAAGCTCTGATGGTAACGTGCCATTCAAATTGTTCCTGTCTACGATTAATAACAAAATGCATGAGATTATAATGAAAATTCAGTGTGCTCTCCATTTTGAATTATTTTGATTGAGACTGACCTAATCGTAAGGCTGTAAGGTTTCTTAAGCGCCCAGTCTCGGATGGAATAGACCCAGAGATGGAATTGCCACCTATGGAGAGTGAATTTTTATAATAAATTGAAGTAAGGAACTCAAGCTTTGCGATGAGCTAGGATATAGTTTGCTATGACGCGTACCAACAGATAATTCTTTCAGGCCAATCAATAAACCAATATCTGCAGGAATAGTTCCATTCAAATTATTATTGGCTGGAAAAAATTAAGCATGAATTATAAGTGAATGTTCCATGATTATTGTTCTTTTAAAACGAAGTGGAAATAGACGTCTTACTCAAACTGAGACTCTGTATATCATGTAGAGTTCCCAACTCGGCTGGAATTGTCCCCGAAAGATCATTAGTAACTGCAAAGTAACGATAAGTAATGATAAAATGGTTAGAAAATATGAGTCGAAAAAGCATGTTTAGATTCTGAAGAGCAAAGTTGATACAATCATGTATAACTCACAAAGATACAATTTTTCCAAACGATGTAATTGTCCGAGCTGAGATGGAATAGATGCAGTCAATTTATTTCGGCCTAAAAATTCATTAGGGTCAGGAAGCAGCAGATTACAAGTTTTAGAAACTCAAATCTATAAGATGATTAAATGAGCAAAACCTTTTCAAAGAGAAAAAATGCTCACCTAACCAAAGGATTTCAAGATTACTTAGATTTCCAAATTCAGAAGGGATGCTGCCCACTAAATTATTGGAAACTTCCGACGCGAAAATAATGACACAGAATGGTGATGTAAGTTGATTCTAAACAGTCTATACTCAAACAGATCTAATTGAAACAACTTACATAAATCCAAATCTACTAAATTTGAGAGCAATCCAATTTCTGAAGGTATCGTAGAAGAAAGTCCTAACTGGGCTAAGTGTAGTTTTTCTACAAACCATTGATCGGAAGTATTATTTGTGGTACCATTGGTCATTGTAGGTGGTTCGCAAACAACTCCCCTCCAATTGCATTCATGAAGTTCTTCCTGTATCCAAAAGGATAATTCAAATTCATTATAAATCTTTTCAAGAACATCACGTTGCCTCATAGTAATGTCATCGATATTGGATGGTATCAAAGGTTCTGAATTCTTTCTATTCAGAATTTCTTTACGCTTTGACTCATAATGAAGTCTTTCCATTTGAAAAAAAGAAAGATCGATGGAATCATGATGATGTATATCAACCGAAGATAAAGTTTCCTGAGCATGAACTAAATTGATATATCCCCACAAGAAAAACGTGCTAAAAAGTATCGGGGGGCGCGAAGTAGAAAACAACATTTATTTGATGTTGATTTGTCATGTCAATAAGGGCAGGGCGTATAATAATGTGTCTATTCTAGCTTGAAATTACGTAAATCATAAAACGGTTTTACGATGAAATTAAAATATCTGTCTATTCACATCAACACAAAATAATAAATACTGCTGTAGGGGAAAGCAAAGATGTTGAAATAAAATAAAAGTAAAAGATCTAACGTTCGTTTAGGGAATGCATATTGCACAATTTCTTCTCTATGTATTGTAGTCAATTACGTAAGAATGACACTGCTATTCCGATTATTATTATTACAAACTAATTTGATGTCAGAAGATCCAATTAAAATTTCTCTTAAAAAGTATCTGCTGCAATAATCTTTAAGTGCTACATCTTACTATTCTTTCTTCCTCAACCAGTGAAGGATTTGATTAATGCCAAAATAACAAAAGCTATGATGACTAGTGCTGCTACTTCTTCGAACATAAGAACCATATGGAAATCTCTATTTGTAATCGTCTCCATTTTAGCCTTTGATTCAACAACATCCTTGAACAAGCCTAGCTTCACTACATTAGCGTTGAACATTCGGCCAGGCTTTTATTTCTCTAGTCGACTTTTTAACAATGGTCATAGAAACAGACCAGAAAAAACAAATTCTTCCGCCATACACTCAAGTCGTCAGTTGAATTCAAACTATAAGAAGTGGATTCATCATCCCATCGGATTCTTTGCTCAAACTACGAAAAAGATAAAATCTATAATAGTCATGTCTTCCTCTACAGATGCGTCTTCATCCTCGCCAACAACTCCCCAGTCCATGACAGCGTCTGAAACACACACAAGCAGCAGCTCTGTACCCACTGCATCTGAAAGCGTTCACTTAAAACTTCAATCTGAAGTAATGAAAAGTTCTATGCGTCCTCCTGACCACGAGCTTCAACCCATTTCTAGAAATAAGAATCATGTTATCACCCAGGCAGAAAGCCCAATCGAAAACGAAGATTTCATGCCCAACATTGAAAATACGGATACTGAATCCGAATCTAATGATGACGACTCAAACTATGAGAAGAATATTGATGCAAACACAGCCAAGAATGAAGGTATTGACACATCTGCATCCACCTTCATACTTCACACATATACTGACAAAGCAACTAATATCACATTACAAGGATTAAACGTACCAAAGCGAAAATTTTATGCTTGGGTGGATTATACTCTCCTACAAATGACATCCAAAAGAGATTCCACAAATATACAAATCCTCAAAAATAAACCCCCTACACTCACAAATATTAATGAAGTAACCACAGAAAAAATATGTATGGACAATAATGAAGATATGCGATCTCACTTACGAAAGGTATGGCGTGAAAGACGATTGGTAAGTGAAAGAACAGAAATGCTGGCAACCTATGCAAGTGATCGAATGACAAATTTCAAAACTACCGACAGAAATACAAAATTTGAAACTTCATCCAAAACCAATAATGGAAATAAACGAGGAGGCTTTTCAGATTTATTGCATACCTATTCTGATCGATTAATAGCTATTATCGAAGACGAGCAGGACGACTTTGATTTGAATCAACGATCAGAACTTAATAGGGAAAATAATGAGCCAAATCAATCTATTCTGAATTCAAGAGCTTTATTAAATTACATTCAATCAGATTATGGTGAAACTGAAACGAAAGCATTACTACATGATGAGCTTCGACGTACATCACAAGAGGAACAATTTAAGGTAAGTTTAAATCGATAAAACACTTCATATCATCACTGTGAAGACGACTATAGTACAATGAGCTAATATTGTTTCAATTCGTTTTCCTTACAGAGCGTACAGCACTTTCTAGATTGGTTTCGTAATACGTTTCCATATTATTATGATCGATGTGATACATGTCAATATTCAGTCAAAGAAAACCCACCACCTCAGGATCGTGATCAATCTCCAGAAAATATATTCAACGCTAATGTTCAAGAAGAGGAAGGAGATACTGACAATAGATGCGATGAAGATGAGGAGCAAGAAGATCATAGTGCATTTCTTGGATACGTGTATCCAAGTGAAGACGAACTTCGGGGGAAAGCAACACGAACAGAATTATACTGGTGTGGAAAATGTGGTGCTTTTACTCGGTTTCCACGATTTAATTCTGCGTCTTGGGTAGTGCATAAGCATCGAGGAAGATGTGGAGAATATTCCATGCTTTTATTTCGAATGCTACGAGCCTTAGGTCTTGAATCAAGATGGGTAATAGATTGGGCAGATCACGTTTGGGCAGAGGTAAAGATTGGAGATCGATGGATTCATGCCGATCCGTGTGAAGCCGCATTGGATAAACCTTTGCTGTATCAGGAATGGGGAAAGCAACAAAATTATATTATAGCTTTCAACGCACCGCCAAAGGAATTCTTTAATTCTCTTCGCTCTGCAAAGATGGACACAATGTCTATTTTGGAGGACTTAAAACCATTAGTGGAGGATGTAACTTCAACTTACACAAGTGATTCCAAAGACGTGCTTCAAAATCGTCGAGATGAGTCCTTAAGTATTATAGAATCATCGATACTAAAGGTAGAAGAGGATCTGAAGATAAAATTGAATAGATTAAGAGAAAAAAAATTGAATTGAGGAGAAAAAAAGCTGATGTACATAAAACGTCAAAGTAAAAAGAATTTAGCTACTTTTGGTACAATCGTTGAAGAAGCGAATTAAATCTCAATCACTAAACGAAACATAAACTCCCATTTATTAATTAAGATATTTTATTATATTCACTCTCGAAGCAATAGTAGATACCACAATAAACTTTAGGAACACGAACAGCAAGTACATATAACCTTAGGAAATGGGTCAGCGCAATCTGCCTTTATCTTTATATCATTTTTTTCTGAACAAAAAGATTGCAGTGATCCCTCAAGAGTGTTGTCTTCCAAATATAGCGTAGCTTTACAAAGATAAAGGAAAATATATCTTCAAATGAGTAAAGGACAATTTTATAGCAAATTTCTGACATAGATTGGTAATAATAATCTACTCACATAAATTTGATAAAGAATTCAAGTCTGATGGTATTTCCCCCATCAATTGATTATCAAATAGGGTCAATGCAGTCAAGCCCTGTAAATGCCCTATTTCAGCAGGGATTTTACCGAGAAGATTGTTATTCCCTATCATACACGAAAACAAAATTATACAATATTGAGAAAGAAAATGAACTTATAGAAGAAGAGAGAAGTAATTCAACGTACATAATGAAAGTAATGTGACTGTTTGTCCGTCACCTTCTGCACACCCTCCGGCACCATGAAAGAAACCGCCACTAACTTCATTCCAATGGCATTCATGTTTATCACTCAAAAAACCATACTTTTCGACCCAATTTTCACCTCCCGTGGCAAAGAAAAATGTAGCAAGGGCATATCGTTGCAGAACTCTCTTTGCATCTGTAGAAGTTTTTGGTGATGGTAGTTTCAAAGGATCGTCTTGCGTGATCCATTTCAGAGCCCTATTCTGAGGTGAGTTTTTAACAAGTAAGGTAGCAGGTGATATGTTTTGAAGAAAGTGTATGATATCATTTTCACGGGTATCCATTGGTATATGACCTTTAGGTGTATTTGGAACAGGAATCATTTCGGACTTTTCCTTGGGTTCTTCCCATATCACAATAACATCGTCGCTGTATGAAGTTGGTTTCATTTCAGTAGATGATAAGTTTGAATATGTGACAAGTTTTTGAGAAACTATCATGCATGCAAAGCCAAATATCGTAGCAAATGCTAATATCATATATGACACTTTCAGGACATTCTGTATCGTATCTTGTCTCTTCTGGAGATTTCGCCGAACGCTGTTTTTATAAGTAGGATCAAGCTTGTGTAAGAAATAGCTGGGTCGTCGAGCAGCTGCACCTGGGTATGGGTTATTGTTGTCCAAAGACCTTCCCATGGCCTCGGCATCATTATCATAATGCTCATTAGGGTGATAGTTCCCTGGTCCTCCGCCCGTAATGTAAGATGGATATGAGCGTTCGGGGTGCATCTGTTTTAAATATCCTCTATAATCTTCAGGTTGCATTTTAAAACCTCAAATCACCCGAAGATGTATACTAGGTGGAGATGCACTACTCAAGCTTTGCGTGTAGTAGATTTTCAAAATTAGACGCCGTGAATGATTAAATTGATCGAAGTTGACAAAATCCTCATCTAATCATTGGATAGAAACGAAAAGGAAACGTTGAGGTTCTTGATTATGACTTCTAAGCATATTTTCTGTGACCGTAGTATAATAATAATAGTAGGTGTACCCATGCAGACATTTTCATTATTGGAACAAGAATAAATTGTTGATACCGGACATTTCTATCTTAGTCTACGCAAATAAATACCATCACATGTCTTAGGCTCATGGAAATGAGTCATAATAGACTTCTTCAACCATTTAGCCCTTCTTCATCATTTACACAAACTTTAGAATATATTCCTATACTGTACAAGTTGAAAATAACCTTAAGATGATCATTTGATAAAATAGAAGCATACATGAGCTTCAAAGAAATAAACGAGAACTTTATGACATGAATGAATTAGATTTCCTTCCTTTCATAAGATAGCAAAGTATAGATTTGAAAAGAGCTATGGTTAAATAGTGAATCGCATAAATGTATATGTATGTACATATTGATCACTATAAGTGTGGTAATTAGTGTGCTTAATGAGCTTTGCAACGGGACGATATTTCTATCTCTTTCTTATCATTGTCAGCCCATCTCTAATTGGAAGCATCATCACTTCAAGTCTTTCATCATTGGCCATCGCTTCATTGAATCGATGCATTATTCCAGCAAGTTTCCTGGCTCTTCTCGATCGCTTGAATTCCTCTTTTTCTAGCCCAATATTTCCGTCAATATCTTTATTCTCTTCACTTCCATTTGACGCACCCGCTGCTTCAAGAACCAAACCTTTCCATAGCACATTATCTACAATAATTAGCCCACCCGTTCTTAAGAGTGATAAACTTGCTTCTACATATTCTAAAAGACGTGTTTTATCGGCATCGATGAATATAAGATCAAATGGTGCAACATCCTTGTAAGGACCAGAATGAGAAACAATTTGCTCCATTGTGGCGAGGGCATCGGTAACATGAACAAGTTTGCATTCTGATTCGCCCCGACGAAAGCTTAAATCGCATCCCTCCTTTATGTCCATTCCATCTAGTATTTTATTTGAGCAAAAAACATTCAGATTGTTAGATGAATGTGATTGACACTTTCAAGCCAATTTTTGAAAAATGGCTTACCTATGAAGGGATCGAAGTCGCTCTCCCTTAATTTTCTAGCCTCGGTAGCAGATTCTACGCCAGCACTATAATCTTCCATGAGTTTAAAATGTCTTCCTGCTAATTCTACGGCTCTAATATCTCTCTCCAATGACAGCACAAAGCCACCCTCTTCTCTTTCGTTGATACCACTCCAAAAACATGTTGTAGCATATCCTGAGAACGTCCCCACTTCCAAAATCTTTCCTTCCTTCGTTAAAGAAGCAAGGGTCTTCAAAAACTGACCTTGTGTTGATCCTGATACCATATGTGCACCAGTGGGAAAGAAATGCTCTGTATTCTTTTGTATCTCATCTAGTAGAGGTGCACTTGATGATGAATAATATTCTGCGTAATCCTCTACATTACTTAGATTTGGAACATCAGCTTCTTTGTAGTTATCATTCACGGTAGCAGAAGAAAAAGGCGCAATACCTTGGCTTTTGCTTTTCTCCATGTTCACTACTCTCTGTTTACATGCATCAGAACAAGTTCCAAGATAAGCATCCCTACATTTCTCGCACTGTACCATTCTCTTGTGGCAGTTGGTATTCTTACAATTACTAATTAGATTTGTTTTTACTCCACATGTGATACATTCGCCTAACTTATCATCAGTAATAGCACGTCCGACTCTTCCATCAAAAACGTAGTTTGTACCTTTGAATAAAGATTCTTCCTTGCTTTCTTCAACATTCACTTTACGATCATAGGCAATGATACCCCCCGCAAGGCGAGAGACGTTGGTGAAGTTCAGTTCTTGAGTCAGGTACGCTCCCACTTTCACGCAACGAATACCTACAGACAAACAAAATACAGAAATTTTAGAACGTTATCAAAACTATCAGGATAACAAAAAAGACTATAGATAAACTCACCACCTGTACAGTAAGTCATGATGGGAGCATCTTTGGGTACATCTTGAAGCCTTTCTTTTAATGCGTCCCAACTTTCCCGGAAAGTTTCTGTGTTTAAGGGTTCAGCTAAATCAAATCGCCCAACACCAGTTTCGTATTGATTCCGGCAATCAAGTAGTAGAGGTTTGTCTTCGTCGTTTAAAGTTCCTTCTTTAGCGTCTTTGATCTTTCGATGCCATTCTTCAGGTGGCATATCGTATCCTGCTTTCTGCCAATCCAGACCTGATGACAAACCATCGGCTACTATTTGGGCGCGGACGCGTACATGTAAAGCTTTGAATGGTGGAGAAGGAGGCTGTAAAATGAAAAAGAAAATCGGTGTGAGTACGAATTTCTGTAAAGAAAAAAGTCAAGCAAGCAAAGATTCAAAGCAATTCCATAATTATTATACAAAGAAAACGTTATGTGCAGACATTATAGCACCACGAATTTTTTGGTTTGTCAGGCAGAAATCTCATTGTAGAAACTCTCAAGAAATCAAGAATATGATTTCAATAGAGTTGTGGAGTTTTGTCATCATCCAAACCGTTTTTTTTCAAGCACACATAAGTTTGAAATAAAGTCGTTGGAATTTTGTCACGCCTCAGATTAATTTGTCGGGCAGAAATCTCATTGTAGAATACTCTCAAGAAATCAAGAATATGATTTCAATAGAGTTGTGGAGTTTTGTCATCATCCAAACCGCTTTTTTTCAAGCACACATAAGTTTGAAATAAAGTCGTTGGAATTTTGTCACGCCTCAGATTAATTTGTCGGGCAGAAATCTCATTGTAGAATACTCTCAAGGATACATAATATATCTCTAGAGTTATGGAGTTTTGTCGTCATCCAAAGATAATAACTGAAGCAGTGACAAAGCGACCCCAACATTTCAGCGCATTACTTTCTCTATATTTGTCGGGCAGAAATCTCATTGTAGAAAACTCGCAAGGATACATAATATATCTCTAGAGTTATGGAGTTTTGTCGTCATCCAAATATAGTTTCACCTCGTTCATGACTTCTCTTGTTGTGTAACTCAATTAGACTCACCTGGTTTGCGTCAATAGGAGTTCCAGCAGTCCGAAATTCTTCCATTGTCAATGGGATTGGATCTATATTGATACCATTTTCCATGTACTCCCCTAGTTCTGGGATAGATTTGCAGCATGCCATAAAATTTGACATTCTAAGCGGACATTCCATGAGATGAGCCTTTTTCAGAAATTGACGTAAAATATATATCGTAAACTTACACATTCGTTGGAATAGCCATTTGTGCATTTACTCCTTCTTCAGCCACATAGACCCTACCTAGTGCTGCAAAAGGTTTCCAAACTTTCCGAAGTGTTTCACCAAACTCTTCTGGATCCTGTATAGAAGGAACTGGAAAAGAGTAAAAACTAAGCATTGTCATTGTCTCTGTTTCTGTTGGATCAGGCATGCTGTCTAAATAAGCTGGTGGTGGAAGAGGTAAAGGAGCATCTGGGTCCTTATAAATGTGAAGAAGGATAGTGGGTCGTTTGTAAAGATCTTTTTGAGATGATGATTCAAAGTTTGAAGTAGCACGGCCAAATGTTTCCACAACATCTTCGTCACTTTTGATAGACCAAAAGGAATGAGTCGAGAGAAAGCCAGAAGTGTCCATATTTTCACTTGATGGTGATATAATAGTCCCATCAGAAGACACTGGAGGTAGCGTGGAAGAATACGGAATTGCGTGAAATTAATAACCTCAACAAAAGCAATCACAAATAAAAGGAAGCTAATCAAAACGACGCACCTTCAGGCAATGCTGCGCCCAATAGATAAGTGCTTCGTTTTAAAGCTCTAAAGAATGAATGAATTTCTTGCTTCAAACCTGTAAAAGTAGTGCATCCATCTGATCCCATCTCAATGAAAACGCGACCTCTTTTTTCTCGTCCATTTAAGTGTAATTCGTCTCGTAATTCTTTATCCACTGTCACTTTCAAAGCATATAGTTCGGGTATAGGGAAACTGCTATCACCAGATGCGCTTGTATGAATAAGATTCTTGAGACGAAGATTACGCTGACGAGCCTCTTCAAGATTTTTTTTTCTTGCATTCCGTTTCCCAATTTGTGCCGAAATTCGTGACTGTACAATTGATTGATTCGCTGAGGAAGGATCTAAATCGTTGACAGCACTGAATAAATTTGTAGAGTATGTATGGTAATGATTAAGTGGGAAAAGATGGGAAGGATAAGAGAGAAAGCCAAACAAAGGCGATATTTTTGTGTCCCGGATTCCTGTAAATGTGAACTTTTGTTTTGTGTTTTGAAACGAAACCTTACGGGACAAATGATTTGTTGTTGAAATATAAAACGCCGAACAGGTATGTAGCTTCGTAATGAATGCTAAGAGAAGCACTGATTGACACAATAATGCAGACGGTGATATCTTTTTTTGCAAATAAGTATTGGTTTGTTCTCTACCAAATTTGGAGAGTTGACCTTGTTCGGTTCTCATTTCTATATGGATTTGGCTCGAAAGATACAATGCAGTGACTAAGATGTCGTCTGGAGACTTTTTTGTGTATTAATATTCTACTCTTGTTGATTCAAACGGATCGTTGTTCATTCATTCCTTCGCAGCAGGGCTCTCTGATAAAATTGATGGACAGAATAAAAATACAAAAATGAGGCCTTTTTATTGCTGATGACCTCAACCGTACAAATTTACTAGGATTTCTACGATAAAAAAAGAAAAAAGATAGGGTTGCTCAGTAACATTCAATAAATATACGGAAAAGAAAAAATAAACGTACGTGCTTGAGAGGAAAGAAAAATGGTGAAGACAAAAAGAGATTCTGCTGATCAAAAATTTCTTTTTAGTGTTTTAAACGTAATGCATAAATTGTCATGTCATTTGCAGAAAGTAGAGCTGTATGAGAAGTATTGGAAGGTCAAATAATCAGTTCAAAGTAAGAACGTGGATTCGTATTTGAGCTAGAAACGTTATATTTTGTCTTGGGTTACTCTGAATTACAAACATTGTATTGAAATGAAGTTCAAAGTTCCGTAGAATATGGTGCTCTCCATTTGATGACTACTCATGCATGTTTGTTTGTTTGTTTGTATGTATACTCTAAGTTAGTTTTTATGTAAGTATAGATATACATCTCATATTTAGTTGGAATGATTTGGATCTTTTGTTATTTTGTGCAAACGTTATCATTATTACTTGCATATTGCATCATAAAGAGAGCATCATACATTGTCGCTTTAGAAATTTCATGAGTGTCCATGTAGATTAAAGGTTAAGAATTCCCATGATGGTCTTCAAAGACTTTTGTGCAAGAATAACTTGTTTCTCAGATTCATCTAAGTATTTCTTTACTTCATCTTTTCCTCCACCAGGGTTGTATTCCTACGAAATAAATAAATTTAGGAATCAATCAAGATTAGATTAGATGTGAATATCAAAGGTTCATTAAATGAAATTCAATTCAAAAACTTACACCAAATTGTGAGATGAAGGCCATGCTATTTGACATATTTACTGCTGTGTTCCATTCTTCTGTAGCGGCAAAGAATGATTCGATATCATCAATATCATCCATGTATTTTACCTTGTCGAAAACTTTTTCAATCTGAAAAAGAGGGTCCGTTGTAGAGCGAAGTCCCATGTATCGACGTACTGGCTCGGCATCTCTCTTACATTCACCTCCATTTTCCTAGTTATAAATGTGTTTCAATGTACAAGAAGAGAATCAAAAATGAGTCTCATATCAGTGATGGGTAACGATAAATTTTTTTCTCATCGAAACGAAAAAATATCACGGGTTCTCTAGTTGGATCTGAAAAAAAAATATGGATCGAAAAAAAACAAATAAAACTCACTCTACAAATAGTAGTTTCCTTTTCCCAGTTGGCTAATAAGTACTCAATTCCCTCATACCCGATTTTAATCCTTTTCAAATCATCTTGAGTGGGAGGTCCTGCAGCCACAGCTGAATTTGGACTCATTACTAATGATGTGAAGGCACTTGCAGCAGTAGCAGCAGATGAGAACAAAACACGACGGGAAAGCCCATTGTTATTCGACTCTGATGTTGCTGACAAGGATGTTTTCATTGTTCTTCCATTGCGACTTGTAGATGGAGAAAAGGCACAAACAGAGCTGTTGGGTACGAGCAATCCTAGGATAAGTGCAGCGATGGAATGTTTCATGATTGATGATGTAATGATTGGACACTAATTTCAATGCATAGAATTTTGTTACAATGATTTCGATTAAACTTATCTTCAGCTTGCTTCATCTTGGTGCTTTCATATCATACTTTAGACACGTAAGGCTGAATTAACATGTCATAGAATAATGACACTTGAATTCATGCCTATTAAATATACTGACTAGAACACGCACGCAGTTGTGTAACAATAATATTGCTGACGAAAAACGTAATGTTTCTTGCCAAAATAAAAGAAATACCTTTTGTAAAAAGTGATTCGGCTTACGTATGACAACCAAATAATCCTAACATATAAGGTTAGAAAATGGTGATGTTTTATAACTTTTATGTACAATGGATGTGAAAGAAACAATGGCACAAAAAGTCGGATTTGTCCAACAACAAAAACTTTGACTTCAATAGATATTTGCGAAGAGAATAATCATAATATGTATATTTGCCTGGGAATCTAAAATGATATTAATCTAAAGAATCTTGGTATTCTTTCAATCCAAAAAAACTTCTTCAGTGATGCTTAGAAAACATAAATCATAACAACCAGCCATCATTTGGAATCAAAACATTTCTCGCAAGCATTTTTGCCTTTTCCATAACGTCCTTCAAAGGCATATCTAACGCGATAGCAACATTCTTACAATCCTCAAATTCTGGGCTAACAGTCATTACTTCCTTTTCTTCTATTTCAGCATTCTTATTGGTTTTTAATAGGTATCCAATTTTTACATTTACATATAAATCTTTGTCTATTTCGATTTTGATGAAAGTTCGATGCAACGCAGTTCGTTCAATATTACGATGAATACGTATGCCTAATGTTGTAGTTTCTTGAAAAATAATTTTCATTAACTTTGATACATGATCATTCTCATCATTACCTTTGTCGTGACAGAGACAAAATAAGGTATGTGCGCAGCGACCTTTTTTCATCATGATAGGTTGAATCCAAACATCAATAGCAATAGAAGTTTTCAGTAGCTTTTCCGCGGTATATGCCAAAATTTCAGGTGTTGTGTCGTCTATGTTAGCCTCTAGTTGGAGAAGTTTATGTGTCTTCCAGTCAATGAGTCGCCCTGTGGGAAAAAAATTGAGTCCTTCATTGCTATTAATTTCTGCTGTGTCGGATTCCGACTTAATTTCAAGTGATATTTTATTATCATACAATTGTTTGTCACTATTCAATTCTTTTTGTTCATCAGATTGTTTTTGTTCGTGTGAATGTGCATGTGAATGGTAATGCGAAAGATTTTGCGAATAATCTTGCGAATGATCATGAGAGTGTTCATGTTCATGCGCATGATCATGATTATGACTATGTTCTTTCATACTTGTTGCATTTTCACTCTTTGTCTTTTTCGGCTTACTACTATTGTCATTTTCTTTCTCGCCCAAAATTACACGAACAATATTTGGATGCAATCGAAAATTTTTTGTACCTGCACCAATCCCAACTCGTTCAATTTTCATGTTTGGACAACGTCCCATGTTTTCGCCTTTATTTGTCAAAACATTAATTAGAGCTGCAGCTGTAGGAGTAACAAGTTCTCCAGTAGTTCCATCTTCCCATCCTGGAGGACCAGATGTTACTTTTAACTCTTGAAAAAGTCGTAAAGTTGCTGGAGCAGGTATAGGCATGATACCATGAGAAGTATTGACCATTCCTTCCCCCATAGGAAGACGGGAGCAACTGATGCTTGTTACATTGCAGAGGAACAAAGCTAGCAAAACTCCAACTGTATCTACAATACTATCTACGGCTCCAACTTCGTGGAAGTGTACCTGAGAGAATGTGGAATTATGTGTTTTAGCTTCAGCATGTGCTAAGGCAGTAAAAGATTCAATTGCTAATTTTTTTGTAGTCTCAGGAAGAGTGGTTGATAATTCTAGGAGCTTTTTTATTTGTGGGAGGTTACGAAGTGGTCCATTGGCATCATTATGGCTGTGAGAGTGGCCATGTTCATGTTTATGTTCATTTGAATGGTCATGGGTATGGGTATGCGAGTGTTCATGAGAATGGTTTTGAGATATGATTTCTTCGTCTTTGTGGGAATGTGAATGATCGTGATTATCAGTACTTGCTGGTACTGGTGCACTTTGGTGATCATAAATACTTTCGACGTCAACTTTTCTGGCTCCAATTGATCCACTTCCGCGCAATACTTGCATTGTTCGAAGTTTAAACTCTCCTTTCAATTCGGGAATACCCTCTAAACACGATTGAATGATAGATAGAGTTTTTCCAGGATTTGGAGTAGCGTCAATAAGGGCAGCTAAAAGCATATCCCCGGCAGCTCCTGAGAAACAATCCAAATGAGCATGTTTAGGGGTTGAAAATAAGGGGGTTGGTAAAGTCATGAGATTTTTTGGCAGGATCAATGATGAAACAACTGTATGTTTGCATTTGGAACAAGGTTGTCCCTTTTTGGTGAGCATAGATTACTAGACGATGATCAACTCTCTTTGCATGAAAAGCGGATGCAATTTTACCTCTCGCTGTTGTGGATGACGAATGTTGAGGCCAATACCTAATTTCACAAATACGTCATAATGTGAGTAGTGCTGCTGATTCAATCTTGTTTGGCTGGAGCAGCACTTAAATAGGAATTTCAACGAATATCTTTTTTCGTTCCTAAACGTAGTAAGTGGTGTCATCATATATTTATATGCTCATCATGTATCATATATTTTTGCCGATAAAAATTGATTCATGTGATGACATCATCACTGAGGAACTCCTTATGAAAGCATCATACCTTAAAGGTCTTCATATCAAATCGTTTTATATTTTTACCATGACACGAAATATCAAGCTTCAAAACAATGCTCTTTAGAATCCTTAGAAAAATCAGGATAAAATCGTTTCATGACGCAAAGTTATTATTCACTTTTTCTTTTTGTATACATAACTATCACCCACATGATTTTGTGTTACTTCTAATCTCGAAATTTGAGCTATAGTTTTGGAAAAAAAAACTCTATTGAAGACACTCTATATTACAAAGCAAGGCAAAAGAATTGATCATGCCCAAAAACTACTGTTTCAAAAGGTCGATTATGAAAAAGGTTCTTTCGTTGCTTGTTTTTATCTCACTTAATTCAAAAATAGGTTATGAACTCATCATCGTATAAATTCTTCCATCCATTCAATGATTCTCAAACAAATCAAAAAAGATTCCTTTTCTTGATTGATTCTCATGGTTCACTTCTTACACGGACTTCTAACTTTAGCTGATTACATAACGGTCTAATTAATGAGGAAACTTCAGGAAAAAAACGTTTCAAGGATACATCTGTCATCAGTTTCAACAGAATTGTATACGAAAGCTACGAGCAAGGTTTTCCCTATTTATTTCTTCGTCTCATTTCCCAATCAAATATGTCACGCTTGGTCCTGCGTATAACACTATACAGTCACATGAGGAGACGGAATAAGCGTCACATGATGAGCAATGTAATGCATGAATAGAAAATACGGCAAATAATTCTCGAAATCTAAATCCTAAAAAAATCAGAACAAAAAAATAGTTAGGAAATTTTTTTTTCGTTGCCACATAATACTATACGTAAAAAAGAAGTTTGCAGTTCGCTTACTTCGTTTCATGAAAATGTACATCGTTATCTTTTTTTCATAAGCATAGAGAGTACACCTGCGCTATCATCAATCGCATCTAAGCTTTCTCACTTGAAGAAATAAGGAGACAATATTGCTACATAGTTTATTATTGTTTTAGATGGAGTCAGGAAAATAAATTGATAGCACTATTTGGAAACAGGTTCAATCTTTACAACTCATTTAAGGATTTAACGACGCAATACAAAGCTTGAGAACAAATCAGAAAAAATGAAAGGCAGCAATTTGAGCATAAGCGGTAGTGGTACTGTCAATAGTAGTAAAACATGGGTCGGAAGAACTCTAGGAAGGAACAAAGTGGCCGTTACTAGCTCAACACTTCCACGTCAATACGAAGTTTCTAAACTAGAAGAAGAAGATCCAGAAGTGCCAAGTGCAACTTTCACTGATTTTTGGAATGCTTCCATGCTAATGTCAAATACCATGGGATCAGGTCCTATATCTAGTGGCACTACAAGAGTTAGCAACGTTCGTACATTTTCCACAAGGGCTTTTACAGCCAACACTGCCCCAACTGTGTCGCTTCAAAGTCATCGCTCAAGAGGTCCTTCCACAGCTCAAGATTTCGCCTTCATGACTCAAACAAAAAACACAACTCAAGCAATGAGTCTTATCCCATTGTCTGAAGCTTTAGTTACACTGTCAGATATTCTGAGTATTTCACTGTTCGCTTTGATTCGGTGGTGGAAGCATCGAGTTCAGAGTCATATTTTACAGCATCCAATCTTTCAATTCGATTCCTACATTCACAATTATCACATTTTGCAACAACCATTCTCGTTGCAACTTATACCAAGAACACAAAATATATTGGTGGAAAATCAAGTGACTTATGGTCTGAAAAATCATGGCCAAACATGTTTCCTAAATTCTGTTATACAAGCATTAGCATCGCTACCTCCAATCATTGCCTATCTTGAATCTATTGCTTTAGAGCAACACTTGCACCTACCTAGTGCATCTATAGTTTCTACAAACTCGAATAATGGATTATTTTCCAATGATAAAAGCAAGGCAAAAGGACCTTCATTAACTGAAATGGTGTTAGGTCTTCTATCGTCAGTTGGGGCCACCTCTCCTCGCTTTCACATTGCAGCAACCAAAAATATTGATACCCGGGATGTATTGCAAAAGGTAGGAGAAAAGCATATGCAATTTCATAGTAAAAGTGAGCAAGATCGCTCACATCTTGTACAACAAGATGCTCAGGAATTTCTTCAGGCACTCATGGATATGATTGTTTCAGAGGCAGAAGAAGTTATGGGGAAGTCCGATAACTTGATCATGCCAATGAAAAAAGAAAATACAGGACATTTATCCTTAAACTCGTCACAAATAAGCCAAACAAGCACGAATGTGGATAGTTCTTCACTTCATTCAAGTCACCAAAATAGCAATTATGACGAATGCAAAAATACACCTGTTTCATTAGACAACTTGCTTGATTATGTTTTAGATCAACAACATATACAGCATCAACAAAAAGTTCAATTCATTGAAGATAAGAAGCAAACAGAAGCCAAGAAAATGTTGTCCCAGTTTGACCGGTTTCATCCTCCCCAATCATCCTCCGATAATGATGAGAAGAAAAATGACAAGTGGGATCATGATGAAAACCTTCGAAATGCAATGGAAACTAGTAAAGGTCCTTTGCATTCAGCTAGCAATCATCAAGACCAAATACTTGATGGAGATAATAGTGATGCAGAACCTGCTTCAATGCGAATGCTTAATTCATTATCATCAACTACCCCATCACCACTTTCTGGTTGGGTGGGATCACTTTTACAATGCAACCGTTGTCACCATGTGCGCCCAATTCAAAATGCACCATTTTTAGATATTCCATTGGTACCCACGACAAATATTTCATGGCGCCATAGAGGACAAAGACCTGTATGCTCATTGGAACAATGCTTGTCAGCATTTTCTAAAGTAGAAAGAGTTCAGAATGTAGAGTGTTACAATTGCGCAAGAATTGAAAAAGTTAAGGAATTAGAAGAGGAGATTGATTTACTCAAGGGAGGTATTCAATCTCGTTTGGATGAACGTAAAAAGAAGTTTATGCAAAATGGAGGCAATGATACAGATTTCTTTCATAGCAAACAAGATTTTGATGTAGATGGCTTGCAAAGCCAGCTCCTGGAATGTCAGCAAAGATTTGAATACTTCAAAAATCTTGATCCTGATGATATTAACTCGGAAAAACTACACGAAGAAAGCAACGTGATTCATGATGATCTAACAGTTTTGAATGATGTACTTACACAAGATCAAAAGTTGTTATCTCCGCCCCCACGAGGTTTAGCTAACAAGTGTCTTCTTTTGACTCGTTTACCATCTATACTCTGTTTTCATGTACAGCGTCGCTTCTATGATGGACGATTGAACAGGATGCTTAAATCTTCTTCTCATGTCGACTTTCCCGAGATCTTGGACATAAGCTCTTATTGTGCATATGGTAATGGTGGATCTATAACAACTCAAAAGCCCTCGATAAAAAATGAAAATGAAAAAGAGAAGATTGAATATCGTTTGATGAGTGCGGTTGAACATAATGGCAATGCCAATTGTGGTCATTATCAAACCTATAGAAGAGTTGGAGGTTCTCGGAATGATGACAAATGGGCATTAATATCTGATGAGAATATGAAAGAGGTAGATTGGAATGTTGTAAAGAATTGTCAGGCATATCTTCTCTTTTACGAAGCTATTTAAATATTTCAGGCAACTGTATAATGTAAAAGAAAAAATCGAATCATATTTTAAAGTTTAAATTATAGTTTTAAGTCAAATCATAATGGCATCTGTTTTTGTATGTAAATTCTGTACTGTATTTTCATTGAAAGGTTTATTTAGGATTACATTACTTCCCTCGAGTTGCATGGTTTCGACACCATAATTACAACCCAAGCAATAGGGCTTATCAAAGCCTCTCCAGAAGAAGGTGAATGTTTACAAAGGACATGGAAAATACTGATCAACGCCCTTGAAAAATCTTCTATAACCTAATTTACTCAGTATCTTCCATTTTCATCATCTAATATTAATTGAGATTTGAAAGAATCATGAATGCATGAGAAATCATAAAAATTAGAAAAAGTTGCGTAAATCAAGAAAAGTGAAACTTACAAGCATTTTGGATTTGTGATCGGCTGGGTTTGCGGGTCCCTTTTCTTTGAAGGTCCAGCCATCTTGGTCATGGTTTCCTTCCATAATTGAACACTCTTCTTCTTCTTCTTCGCAGTTAATAAAGGTTGCACCAACTGCGTCATCACCGTATTCATTGAGTTGATCGGCAATATTTGGATCTTTCATTTAATAATTGGTACAGATAGATTAAAGTTTAAATGTTATATAAGAGACTTTCCTCAAAAGAAGACATAATAATAAATAGGAATTACTTACCAACACCAAATGCCCTTGTTGAAATTCTGAATGCAGAAGGCATGTGGATATTAGAGAATGCGCTGGTAGAAGCAACAAGGATCAACGAGGAAAGGATTAATTTCATGGTTATATGTGGAGGATTGTAGTGAAGAGAAATTTATAAGGCACGTTATGAAAGAATAATTATGAAATGATTGTGTGAATGCAAAATTCTTTCTTTAGAACAAAGGATGGAAAACAGGTGCGTGAGGTAAGGTTGAAGAAAAACGTTGTGTGATCTTTGCAGTATGTGGCTACGATCAATATTTTACTTACGTCATGAATTATATGAATTTCAATACAATGAAACCAAATTCCGATGTTCGTAGGTCCAACGAATCAAAAAATTTCAACAAAATTGTGGTTTATTCTGCTCCTATATTCTAGATATGTACAAATATGCATGATACGATTTTTACACGTTCATATGACATCATATTACGCATTACAATCCTTCAAGCTTTTGTTTCTTGAAAAAGGCTTCAAGCATCTGCGGCATGCGATCTGGGTGCATGAAACATGCGTCTAATAAATAAACAACAAATCGAAGCCATTTTTGTTGTTACATTACATACGTATTCATATGAACATGATGCAGGATGCTCTACAAAAATGACAAAAAGCATGTGCTTTGAATTGCATATAATACCGTACCGTACCGTACGGTACCTTAAGATATAATCATGAAAAATAAACAACCTGCCAATACAAAATACCGTACCAACATTCAGAATATCAGCATTTGTGTGCAAAGTTTGGGAAGTAAAGAAGAACAAATATTGCTGTCTGCTGTAGCTAGAGAGTGCATCCTCAAACTATTTTCGGTCGAAAATTTTGTAAATATTGCTATGTTATGCTTAATATTTTATGGATTCAGATCCTACTGAAAGCGGCAATTGTTCATCTGGAAATTATTGTGGAGAGAGGTCAGTGCATTCAGCCTTCAGAAAAGAATGTAAAAAGG
>Ga0209092_10001157_pt1 | contig 26427 bp, 22 predicted proteins | sample FraStrMetagenome_FD_187446 | JGI IMG/M metagenome (GOLD analysis project Ga0209092, IMG submission 187446) | Marine eukaryotic phytoplankton communities from Arctic Ocean - Fram Strait ARC3M Metagenome (SPAdes) (version 2) | ecosystem: Environmental > Aquatic > Marine > Oceanic | place: Fram...
GAAATGGTTCATCGCCGATGGTAGTGTGGGGTTTCCCCATGTGAGAGTAGGTCATCGCCAGGCTTCTAAAAATAAAAACCCCAGTTGCGTAAGCGGCTGGGGTTTTTTATTGCGTTGAATTTAGTGATAGCAGGAGATCTCGCGTCGCTGCGCTCTGTCGGGGTAACTAGTTATGTGGGCTCGTCTAATCTTGCTATTAAAATTATTTGGTCTAAAAAGCTCACACATCCACTTCAGCGGTTATCTCGAACACTGAGATCCCTCGTCGCTTCGCTCTGTCGGGATGACATATGGGTTGAAACGAGGTTTTTAAATAATTTACCCGCACTGGGTCTCGGACTAAATGCGTAGCATTTTGGGCGCATTCGCTCTGCGAAGGCGGGGTGCAACCCCGAAGCGCTTTAGCGCGAGTCCATCTAACCGTTCGATGATTCTCTTACAGACACAAAAAAGCCCCAGCGCTAACTGAGGCTCTTTAATATTATGGTGCCCGGTCTCGGAATCGAACCAAGGACACGAGGATTTTCAATCCTCTGCTCTACCAACTGAGCTAACCGGGCGTCTCGAGTAATGATGCTCATGTCTCAAGAGGCGCGTATTAAAGCGTTTGAACTGCGCTTCGTCAAGGGATTATTCTGTTGGTGGCACGTATCCGTCAGCCTTATCGAATTCTTCTCCTGCAAAGTACTTTGTGCGCTGTTCTGCGAGGTAAGTTCGAGCGGTTAAATCCATCATACTAAGGTGTTTTTCATTAATCAGTGTGGTTTGGTGAGTCATCCATTCCGCCCAAGCCTGCTTGGAAACATTATAAAAAATATCTTCTCCTGCCTTGCCGGGGAACGGTGGTAATTCTAAACCGGGGAGTTCTTGCTTCAGCTTGCGGCACAATACGGTGCGGGCCATAACTAACCTCTATATAAATGTCTGGTGTGTAAAGTATGTCTTGTGATGATTCTAGGCGATATTAGCGAGCAGCGCTTTGATCGGTGCGGGCATACCCAATGATAGTGGATTCTGTGGGTTATACCAGACCTGATTCGGCGACTCGGCTACCTGAAGTGCAGATAGTCCTGCGCTGGAAATCTCTGATTGAACTGGCTGATAATCCAGATGGAAGTGACTAAAGGTGTGACGTTTTACCTCGAGTATTTGCTCAGAGTCTGGTTCAACTCCCAATCTTGCATAGAGTTCAGCAAGATCCTCCTTTGTTTCGCACTGCGGAAAAATCCACAGTCCTCCCCAAAGTCCCACCGGTGGATTTTGCTCAAGAAGCAGTTCGCCAAACTCATTGCGTAGCATTAAAAAATAAGCCGTCTTAACCGGCAGTTTCTTCTTCGGTTTCTTGCCTGGATAATCTTTCGGGTTACCCTGCTTATAGGCTATGCAATTGCCCATTAGTGGGCACTCACTGCAATTAGGTGATGACCTTGTGCAAAGCGTAGCCCCTAGATCCATCATCGCCTGGGTATAGTCAGCAATGCGATCCAGTGGCGTAAACGTCTCAGCGATCAACCACAGCTGCTCTACGACCTCGCGCTTGCCTGGCCAGCCCTCTGTCGCGCTAAAACGTGCCAGAACTCTTTTGACGTTACCGTCGAGAATGCTGGCTTGATTCTTAAAGGCAATCGAACTTATGGCTCCGGCCGTGGAGCGACCGATTCCCGGTAACTCAATAAGTTGGGTAACGTTGTCAGGAAACTGGCCGTCGAGTTCAGTGACAACATGCTGTGCAGTTTTATGAAGATTGCGCGCTCGAGCGTAGTAGCCCAAACCTGTCCAGTGATGCAATACATTATCCAATGGTGCGGAGGCCAAATCATGCACAGTCGGAAAACTCTGCATAAAGCGCTCAAAGTAGGGGATCACTGTACTCACTTGAGTCTGCTGCAACATGATCTCTGAGACCCACACCGGATAGGCTCCGGTGTCTTGCTGCCAGGGCAAGTTGGTACGTCCGTATTGATCAAACCAATCGAGTACGGCTTTTTGGAATTGCGCTGGACGCATATCTTGGCTGCTCGTTATTGATGGTAATTTTTTTGTAGCACGTTATGGAAGGTTGTTTATCAGGGTTTGTTTATCGAAGGTTCTTTTCGATAATGCCTTTAAATAAGCGCTTTAGTGGGTCGGTTTGCTTTTCACCACCATCAGTGGTCACTGGGGTCGCAAATAACTGTTCGCCAAGCTGCTCGTAGACACTGCCTTTAAGCAGATCTTTAATCAGTTTGTCATCGGGCTTACAGCTGGTCTTGCCCCCTTGCTCAATACTGCCGCTACAAACAAACGGCAGGCTGCGGTTTTGCAGGCGCTTATTCACAGAGCAACCAGAGGCACTGGTTGTACTGCCATTAACTCTGGTGTCTGCAACAAGACTAAAACGCTGTTGTGCAAGCTTGACACTGCCTCGCGCTGCAATGGCAAGATTGCCTGTTGAAGTCTTTAAATCGTTAAACGATAACTTGCCTTCGCCGAGCTGATAACTGCCAGTGAGGGTTTCAAATTGAGTGCCTTGAGACCAGCTATCTCTGCTGTCGCCACTGCCAAAAAGTGCCGCTGCATTACAAAACATCTCTTCCGCATTAATAGCTGCATAGGCTGGGTCTACAATACTGATCTCGCCGCGTCCTCGCAGTTCTTGAATAATGTCATCGCTGTTATTGCCGGCGCTCTGAATACTCGCCTCAAGGCTGAGGAGCCCTGTAATATCGTCGCTGTCAGCCATAGCTTGAAGCGCTTCTTCAAGGTCTATATGGCTCAGTGAGGTCTGCAGATCAAAGCTCGGCGTGATTGAACGGATATCTAGACGTCCAGTGGCATTTACCTGACCGCCAAAGATATCGCTGTTAAATGAGCTGAGGCGCATAACCTTCTGATTGCCAAACAGGTTGACGTAGATATTGCTGGCCTCCGCGTCAGGAAGTTTTAACTTGGCCAGAGTGAGCTCCATCTGGCTACGTCCCAACCACAGAGCAAAGGGCACCGCTAAAGGCGCAAATAGTGCACCGTTTTTCTCGCGGCTATTACTTTCCGCGGCCAGATAGCCACTTATATCAAACTGCTCACCGGAGACACGCATATATAGGTTGTTGATGCTGTGATCAACTTTGCTGGCGATCGTGAGGACTTGACTGTCTATATCGAGCTGCGTGTTAAAGGTTGAAAAACCATTCATATCGGTGTTGAAGCTGGAGTTCCAGCTTACCGCAGTCAGGGCTTCCTTGGATGCCATATTCGGCAATTTCACTAGCGGGAAACTCATTCCGATAGTTTTGACTAAATGCTTTAAATCAAAGCGATTGCTGCTAAGGCTGCCCTGAGCTGTGGCGAAATTATTGCCGGTAACAAACTGCCCTCTTAGCTCCATGCCGTCAACCGAGGCCTCCAAATCACTGACAGTAAGGTTTTCAATTACTCCGGTATTGGTATCTATCTGTAGCGCGAGAGCTGCATCTAGATCCAGGGTCAGTCCGGAGAATACCTGTGCAGATGCCTCTACTGAAAAGCGATCGCCACTCAGAGAAAAATTATTAACGTTGGCATTGAAGCGTTTAAGCTGAATAGGAAAGGTATTTGGTACCAGCTCGGCCAGTAAAATGGTCGCATTGCTAATGGCAATCGAGCCCGCTGGCACTTGGTTAGAGGAGAGTCCGGAGCTGAGGCCTATAATGAGCAGTTCAGTCCAACTAACCGACAGTCGTAGCTCCTCAATTTTACCTGAGGCAACAGTGCGGTGAGCGAACTCAACTTTTTCGACTACTACGCCGATCTGGGGTAAAAACTGCCAGCTCAAATTGCCCTTTAAAGACAATTCAAGGCCCTGACTAGCGGCGGCAGCTTTTATCTCAGGTTTGAGGTCATTGGGATCCATTGCTATCAGTAGATAACTCATTGCTATAAGAGCGATTACCAGCAGTGAGGCCACTGTTTTCAGCAGCCATTTAACAACTTTTCCCAAAATAACCTCTGCGTCTAAGACCCGAATCAGTTGGGCTATTTTGCCGTCCCGATTAAAAGTCGTATCTTACCCCAACGGGCTGATTACGTCCTGCCTCTGGTGATATATCACGTCACAATGATGTGGAATTACGGATAGTTTGGTTACTTAAGTTTTGGCTCTTGGGGAAAACCGACCAACTCTCTTGCTGGTAAAACAGCGATTCATCCCATCTATTGTAGCCATCAGTTGTTGTTTCATTAACCCTCGCACGGGTTTGTGACGCCGCGTGGGTTAGATTGATTGCAGCACGCCAGCTATAGTCCTGATAAATCTAGCTAGCGCGAATTTTCGCCGGTGGCACAGGAGTAATATCTCCGTTTTCACCCTGATCAAAGCTTCCGCGCACTGGGTCTCCCCTGCAGTTCAACTCGTTTGGTATCAGATAGAGACCTGCTAGTTTCTAATTCAATACCCGTAAAGCTGGCATTACGCTGCTGACAAGTGAAGCATCCAGCCGGCCCAGCGAATTCTTCATCGCGAAAAACCACGAGTAATCTTTTTAAGGCGTTTTTAATGGGTGGCAGGTTACCCGCTAATTGTTTCGAAACTAGAGTTAAATTGCGGTTATAATACCGCTCAAGAATTTGCTCAAATCGTTCACTTAAATAACGTGCGGTTAGAGAGCTAGCTAACAAATAGACCGCTGCTGGAGAACACCATGACTGATCGCACCGCGACAGTGACACGCAATACACTGGAATCACAGATCACCGTAACCGTGAATCTGGATGGAACCGGTGTCGCAAACTTTAATACCCCAGTGCCATTCCTAAATCACATGCTCGATCAGATTGCGCGTCATGGTTTGGTGGATCTGGATATTCAAGCAGTGGGTGACACGCACATCGACGATCACCACACGGTTGAAGATATTGGTATCACCTTGGGTATGGCGATTGCTGAAGCCATTGGCGACAAGAAAGGTCTTACTCGTTATGGCCACGCCTATGTGCCCTTGGATGAAGCTATGTCTCGCGTAGTTTTGGACTTCTCCGGGCGTCCAGGTCTGATTATGAAAGCGGATTTTGTCCGCAGTCATGTCGGCACCTTTGATGTAGACCTGACCCGTGAGTTTTTCCAGGGCTTTGTTAATCACGCACTGGTTTCCATGCATATCGATAATCTGCGCGGTGCCAACGCTCACCATCAGGTGGAGACCATCTTTAAAGCCTTTGGTCGCGCCCTTAGAATCGCCGCCTCCGCTGATCCGCGCATGGCCGGTGTGATGCCCTCGACAAAGGGTACTCTTTAATTAAAAAAGAGTACCTGTTCTAACACAGCCTTTGATTTTTTGGGCCTACACGAAGTAATTCTATGAGTGATTTTCGCAGCCATATTGCCGTTATCGACTACGGAATGGGTAACCTCCATTCCGTCGCCAAAGCCCTTGAGCACGTCTGCCCTGGAGCCAAAGTCTCGATTACCGCAGATCCCAATGTGGTCGAAGACGCCGATCGGGTAGTCTTCCCCGGTGTCGGTGCTATCCGCGACTGCATGGGTGAAATTAATCGACTCAATGTGGGTGATGTGGTCAACCAGGCCATGAAAACCAAACCGGTATTGGCCATCTGTGTTGGCATGCAAGCGCTGCTTCAGCGAAGCGAAGAAAACGGCGGTGTAGATTGCCTTGGCCTATTGCCTGGCGAAGTGAAATACTTTGGTGACAATCTGATCGACCATCAGGGTGCTAGACTCAAAGTGCCTCATATGGGCTGGAACAATGTCGAGCAGAGCATTGATCATCCATTGTGGCAGGGTATTGAACAGAACAGCCGATTCTATTTTGTCCACAGCTACTATGTGGCACCAACTGACCCGAGCTACGTGGCCGGGCGCTGCAACTACGGAACCAACTTTGCCGCCGCCCTAAGTCATAAAAATTTGTTTGCCGTGCAATTCCATCCAGAAAAAAGTGCTGATGCCGGCCTGCAACTGCTGCGCAACTTTTGCAACTGGATGGGTTGAGCCATGACCGATCAGCAGGTATCAAGGCAGCATAATGAAGGGCGGCAAAACGAAGAGCAGGAACTGATTGCCCGCCTAAATGGCGAGACAGCAAAAATTGATTGGCACGACCTGCAAACTCACTATGCCGCCGGCAATGTCGTGGGCATTACCCCAGCCGCCGATCTGATCAAAGTGGCGATAGAATTTAACCGCGACAACGCCGCACAAATTCAGCAGTGGCTGGCAGATGGCAGTCTATTTGAGATCAGTGATCAGCAGGCGCAACAGTGGTTCAACGATAATCAACAACTTTGGGCGCTGGTTATTCCGCCCTTTGTGTTAGTCCAGCAAGTCGCTCAATAAATAATCAGTCAAGAGCAAGAATCTATCCTAAAATGACCTGAATATCAGGCGAATACTCTCGGGGTTAACAATGAATCTAATAAACAAAGTTGCAGTAGTCACAGGCGCAGGATCCGGTTTAGGTCGCGCGGCGGCACAGGCACTGGTCGACGGCGGCGCCAAAGTCGTGGTCATCGATATGAATGCAGACGCCGGCAACACCGCAGTCGCGGAGCTCGGTGAGAGCCAAGCACGCTTTATTCAGTTAGATGTCGCCAGTGGCTCCGATGTAGAAGCCGCCTTCGAAACCATTCTTGCTGACCTAGGTCGCGTCGATATCTGCGTCAATTGCGCTGGCATAGGCATAGCCGAAAAAACCATTAACCGCGATGGCGACCCACATAACCTAGATCACTACCGCAAAGTGATTGAAGTAAACCTTATCGGCACCTTCAATATTTCACGCTGCGCAGCCGCTGCTATGGCGCGCAACGAACCTGACGAAAAAACTGAAAAAGGCATAATCATCAACACCGCCTCCATCGCTGCCTTTGATGGCCAGATGGGACAGGTTGCCTACTCAGCCACCAAAGGTGGCATAGTCGGCATGACCCTGCCTATGGCTCGGGATCTGGCGAGTCAGGGCATACGTGTAAACACCATCGCCCCCGGCGTTATGGCAACACCCTTAATGATGAGCATGCCCCAGCCAGTTCAAGATGGCATTATCTCCAATATCCCCTTTCCCAAGCGTCTTGGTGAACCTGCTGAGTTTGGTCAGTTAGTGGTGCATATGGTTGAGAATAGCTACCTGAACGGCGAAACCGTTCGTCTCGATGGCGGCGTACGTATGCAGCCGCGCTAACCCAGAGTTGGAGCCAGACCCCAATGACCTCACTGGATCAGCTACTTTACGTCTTCTCGATAATCGGCACCGTAGTCTTTGCCGTGTCAGGGGCGTTATTTGCCGCTGAGAAGCGTATGGATATTCTCGGCTTTATCTTAGTTGGCACCGTCACCGGAGTGGGCGGCGGCACCCTGCGAGATCTATTGCTGGGCATCTCTCCAGTGAGTTGGGTACACAACCCAATGGCGGTTTATATCTGTATTGGTGCCTCGGCTCTCACCTACTTTACCGTTGCCCTATATCGCAAGCGCGATGCTTGGATACTATGGACTGATGCCATAGGCCTAGCAGTGTTTGCGGTTATGGGAGCACAGGCCGCCATAGCCCATGAAGTGCCGCCAATGATTGCGGTGGTGATGGGTGTGATGACGGCGACCTTTGGTGGGCTGATGCGCGATGTGCTCTGTGCTGAAGTGCTGACCCTAATGCGGCCGGAGATCTATATCAGCTGTGCATTGCTGGGTGCTTCGGTGTATGTGATTTTGAACCAGTTTGGGGTTGGAGATTCGGTTGCAGCCAGTGTAGCGTTTTTGATGGGGTTTGGGCTTAGGGCGGCGGCGATTTGGTTTAGGTTGACGTTGCCGCGGTTTGGGGCTTAGTTAGTAGTTTAAAACTGGATTCTCTAACGGCCTGTTAATCTAGCAGGGCGCTCAAGAAAACATTGTCCCAGAATCCCCAAAGCTGTCATCCCGACAGGGCGCAGCGACGAGGGGTCTCGAGATATCTCACATTCGTTCGAGATGACATATTGGTGAAAAGATATGGGTCCGAAACGGCGAGGTGTCGGATTTCGAATTAAGGGACTCAATGGATTTAGCCATTTGGCACGCTCAGTATAAGCAAAGTTTCTGCGCTTAGACCCTTCAACCTATGTCCGGTCGAGCCAGCCGATAACCTCAGCTCGATCTCCCCGAAATAGTACCCGCTCCTGCTTCTTACTCAACTGATAGCTATACATAGGATCATAATAATCCACCGTCAACGCAGTCAGCCACAGCCTATGGCTAGCAAAGTCATCCGCATGCTGAACAGCAATCGCCGACTCCATTAGCGCTAAAATCTCCTGAGTACGCTTCCCCCCAAGACGTTTCTTAACCCGCAATAAACTGTCCACCAAATACTGCGCAAACTCCTCTTCACCCCGATCCCCATGATAGGCAATAGTATTGTGATAACGCTCAATCACATACTCTTGCCAGAGTCTGTCGATACGCTCTTTCAAGGGCAGTTCAATGACTACTATGGGGCTTTGGGCCATCAGATCGGCCAGATAGGGGGGCAGGTGACGGGCACCAATATTACGGCTCTCGTCTTCGAGGATAACGGTTTTGCCTGGAAATTGATTTTCGATTTTCAGCAGGTCAAGGGCAATTCTATTTTCAACATCGATCTGTGCTGGCTGGCCATTTAGCGGACGGCCAAAGCTAGAACCTTTGTGATTGGCTGCGCCTTCTAGATCAATGCCGGTGGCGAGCTGGAGCATAATGTCGGTTTTGCCAGTGCCGGTCATTCCGGAGAGGATAATAAATTTTTCTGGAGCCCGGTCTTTATTAAATAATGAGTCCTGCTGACAGTAATCATTGAGATAATTAAATAGAAACCCACGCAGAGATTTGTAGCCGCCTTCAACCTTCGGGCATTGGATGCCAGCTTCGGCGAGCCATTCCTGACTGAGTTGGGAGCGCAGGCCGCCTCGGGCGCAATATAAAACGGCATTGGGGTTGGCTGTCATAAAGCTCTGCCAGGCTTCGATGCGCTGAGCTTTGATTTCACCCTGAACTAATTGATGGCCCAGTTTAATCGCAGCCTGTTGACCCAGCTGTTTATAGCAGATGCCCACTTGATGACGTTCTTCATCGCTCATCAGTGGCAGATTGATGGAATTGGGTAGGGAGCCGGTGGCGAACTCTATGGGTGCGCGCACATCGATCATTGGCGTGCCATCGAGCAGCAATTGACGATAGTTGTTCACCAGAGGCAGATGGCTCACGAGAGCACCTTAATAGTAGCCCTGTCTGATGACGGTTCAGTCACTTGGCCAAGGGTCCCAATAGGCAGGTGATAGCAGCCTGCATCTTTTAAGAGTTCACTTACTGCATTAGCGTGATCCGGCGCCACCGCCACCAATAAGCCGCCACTGGTCTGTGGATCACAGAGCAGGGTTTGACTCTGCTGGTCGGTGCCACTGATATGTTGGCTGATGCTCTGCCAGTTGCGGGTGCTGCCGCCGGGAACGCAACCCTGTTCAAGGTAGTCAATCACGGCTTCGTCCAGCAGTGGAACATTTTTCAGGTCTATCGTGGCTGAAAGGTTGCTGCCCTGACAGACCTCTAAAAGGTGTCCCAATAAACCAAAGCCGGTGACATCGGTCATGGCGTTGACGCCATCAATTTTGGCCAGCTCAGCGCCAATACTATTGGGTTTCATCATACTTTCGACTGCTAGTCGAGCATGCTCTGGCTGCAACTTAGACTGCTTTTCGGCGGTGGTGAGAATACCTACACCTATGGGTTTGCTGAGGAATAAAATATCTCCTGCACGAGCTGTGCTGTTCCGCTTCAGTTTGGGAAGGTCTACGCGTCCGGTTACAGCGAGACCAAAGATCGGCTCTGGGGAATCAATCGAATGCCCACCCGCCAGATGAATGCCGGCTTCACCACAGGCATGGCGGCCGCCATCAATAACTTTTTGCGCGACCTCTGCAGGCAGCACATTGATTGGCCAGCCAAGAATCGCAATCGCCATTATCGGCGTGCCACCCATAGCGTAGATATCACTGATCGCATTGGTTGCCGCGACACGGCCAAACTCAAAGGGGTCATCGACAATCGGCATAAAGAAGTCGGTGGTGCTGATGGCGCCGGTGCCATCTCCAAGATCATAGACTGCCGCATCATCTTTGGTGTTGTTACCTACCAGTAGGCGCGGATCCTCGGGGGCGACAAAGTCGGTCTTGAGAATACTCTCTAGGACACTAGGAGCGATTTTACAGCCGCAGCCGGCGCCGTGGCTGTATTGGGTGAGGCGAATTTTTTCGTTGGACATGGGGTTCTTGTATTAGGCAGCTAGAATGGGCCCTAGGGTACTTGGTTTGGCGGGGAAGGTCATGGATTTGTTGTTGGGGAGCTATTTGTTGTTGGGGGACTATTTGTTGCTGAGGGGACTAGGGGGAAAGTAGCCAAGGCTGTTTACCTTGGCTACCTCTATTGCTTATATTTTACTTAGGTATTAAAGATCAAAACGAATATCAAATGTGATGGCATCGAAATCATCTGAAGAACCGTAGCCCAGACCCAGTGAAATATCAGGGGTGGTGAAGTATCTTGCAGCGAATGAATAGCCTGTTTCACTGCCATCTTCGATGTCTGCGTAATCAATAAAAGCAGACAATTCCAATACGTCTGAGGGCATTGCTCTAACGCCGGCGGCAATTATGTAGCCGTTGCCATCTTCTGATTCGTCAGCAAATTCAACTTCAACATCGGAATAAGAAAGTGTGCTGACAAAATCAACAGTTGGATTAATTGGGGTATGGAATCCAATACCAATGTTAAAGCCAGTCGCTTCGATATCATCTGTTACAAAGCCATCGGTAAACTGATCGTCTGACTCAATGGAGAGGTAAGAGCCTACGAGGAAAAATGAATCATTGAGTGCTTTGCTGCCATAAATGCCAAAACCACTGGTATCAATGTCAGCTATATCGCCTGTTTCATAACCAACGCCAACATAGGTGTAGGATAGAGCGGCTTCTTCAGCCGTCAGTGAAAAAGACGCGATGGAGGAGATTGCACCGATGATTAATGCTTTTTTAAACATGAACTATTTCCTTATAAAAAATGAGTTGTGACAAAAAACGGGTTTTGCCAGACATCAATATAGATAAGGGATTTCACTATTGCCGAATAATTATGACAAATGGGGGATGATTCATAGGATTTTTACTGAGGACTTTTGGCAGCGCTGCGTTTGAGCGGGGGATGATTGAAGTGATTGAAGCGGCTTGCTGATATTACGCGCTGTTTATGGGACTTTTGACTCTGCTCAGGGTTGCAGGTTATTGCGCACACGGCCGTCATCTCGAACGGATGTGAGAGATCTCAGGAATCTGGAAGGGGATCCCTCGTCGCTTCGCTCCGTCGGGATGACAAATTAGGGTGCTCCGTCGGGATGACAAATTCTGGGCTCCGTCGGGATGACAATCTAGATAGCTACGATGGGGTGCCAAATTAGGGTACCTTGTTGCAATCACCTGAAGTGGGTTAACTCAGAGCCTAAGCCTCCCGCTTGCAATACTCCCGCGGCGTCAATCCAGTCCAATGCTTAAACGCCCGTGTAAATGAACGCGACTCGGTAAACCCGACAATTTCAGCAACTCGCTCAACTGAGAGCCGCTCGCTGACCAATTTCTGAATCGCCACTTCCCGGCGCAAATTATCTTTAATCTTCTGATAGCTGGTAGCGCTTTCTTTAAGCCTGCGGTGCAATGTCTGGGAGCTGATACCCAGCTCCGCAGCCATCTGGTGTATGGGTACAAAGATCAGTCGATCTGGGTGACGCTGACTAATAATCCTTTCTATCTGCGCTTCTAAGGTGCTGTCGGATCCGGGTATGGTCATCACATCGGCCGGCGCATTTTGAACAAAGGTTTGCAGTTCTTGGTCTGAGCGTACCAGTGGCTTATCGAGATACTGGGCATCAAAAATCAAGCGATTGGCGCTGCTATTAAATTGCAGATCGGCGGGAAACATAATCTGCAGTTCATCACGATGTTGCGGCGCGCCAAAGGTGAAGTGGGTCTCTTGCAGGCGGATCGGCTGGCCAATATACCAGCTCGGAAAGCGGTGCCAAATCACCAGCCAAAACTCCGCCATAAAATGCTCTGGATCCAGTTCCGGTTTGGCCATCTTAAAGCTGAGTACTGCATTACCCCGGGAGCGACTCAGACGCATGGGAATATCATCGCTCACCAGATTATAAAAATTCACCGCCTTTTCTAACAACTCACCCAATGTACTGCAGTGACTAACCAGCTCCGCCATTGTGGCAAACAGGCCTACTTTGCAGCTGTTCTGAGTGAAGCCCATAAACTCGTCGTTGAGAGTTTCCTGCACAGTTTTAAATAACCGCGCCACCTGATCTGTGTGCACTCGCTGACTGCGGTTTTCCATAACGGCTGGATTGATGCCAGCGCGCTCAAGTGCCGGCTGTTGAGCAAGGCGGTTCTCTCTCAGCCCATGCATGCAGGAGAGAACATGGTGATTGCAAATTGTAGCCATTAAATAGCACTCGCTAGGAGGTGTTATTTGTGAGTTTAGTTCGCTTTTATACCATTTAAAGGCAGGTTTACGCCAATAAAATGGCAATAAATGTGCTTTTTACTGTTGGATTTAGACCTTCTATTGATTAGCTCAGTCCTGCATAGTGCGTCTTACTGGATGCCAGCCTGTGTTTGGCACAAAAACCATTTCGAGAAAATTATGGCCGACGATAAAAAACCGACACTGAGTGACTGGGAGCAGCTTGCGGCAAAAGAGCTGCGCGGACGTTCAACTGATGATCTGGTTTGGCAGACCCCCGAAGGCATTGATGTCAAACCACTGTATACCGCCGAAGATACTGCGGGTCTCGAACATATGGATAGCCTGCCGGGATTTGCACCCTATAAACGCGGCCCCAAGGCGACCATGTATGCCGGTCGTCCCTGGACGGTTCGACAATATGCCGGCTTCTCCACTGCCGAAAAATCCAATGCGTTTTATCGCCGCAATCTGGCTGCCGGTCAGCAGGGTTTATCGGTGGCTTTCGATCTGGCGACCCACCGTGGTTACGACTCAGACCATCCCCGAGTAGAAGGCGATGTGGGCAAGGCTGGTGTGGCGATCGATTCTGTCGAAGATATGAAAATTCTCTTTGATAGTATTCCGCTGGATAAGGTGTCTGTGTCCATGACCATGAATGGCGCAGTGCTGCCCATTATGGCCAGCTATATAGTGGCCGCGGAAGAGCAGGGCGTGGCGCCGGAGCAGCTTGCCGGAACCTTGCAGAACGATATTCTAAAAGAATTTATGGTGCGCAATACCTATATCTATCCGCCGGAACCTTCCATGCGCATAGTCGCCGATATTATTGGTTACACCGCCACCAAGATGCCGAAATTTAATTCTATTTCCATCAGTGGCTACCATATGCAGGAAGCCGGTGCGACCAATGTGCAGGAACTCGCCTTTACCATTGCTGATGGTATTGAGTATGTGCGTACTGCGATTGATAGCGGTCTGGATGTGGATGCCTTTGCTCCGCGACTGTCATTCTTTTTTGCCATTGGTATGAACTTTTTTATGGAGATCGCCAAGCTGCGTGCGGCGCGGATTCTCTGGGCCACATTGATCGAAGAGAAATTTTCCCCAAAAGATAAGCGTTCACTGCTGCTGCGCACCCACTGTCAGACCTCCGGTGTCAGCCTCACCAGCAAAGACCCCTATAACAATATTATGCGCACTACCATTGAAGCCATGTCTGCGGTATTGGGCGGCACTCAGTCACTGCATACCAATGCCTTTGATGAGGCACTGGGCTTGCCAACTGAATTTGCTGCACGTATTGCGCGCAATACCCAGCTGGTGATTCAGGAAGAGACTGGCGTCACCAATGTAGTGGACCCGCTGGCCGGCTCCTACTATATAGAGAGCCTGACCAATGAGTTGGTTGAAGCGGCAATGGTGCTGATTAACGAGGTTGAAGACCTTGGGGGTATGACTAAAGCGGTTGAATCGGGTATGCCGAAACTGCGCATTGAAGAAGCAGCGGCGCTGCAGCAGGCGCGAGTTGATCGCGGCGATCAGGTGATTGTCGGCGTTAATAAGTATCAGTTGGCTGAAGAGCCGGATGTGGATGTGCTGGATATTGATAACAGCGCGGTGCGCGACTCACAGATTGCGCGTCTGCAAAAAGTCCGCGCCGAGCGTGATACCCAAGCCTGTGATCAGGCGCTGGATGCATTGAGTGAAGCGGCCAAAACAGGCCAGGGCAACTTGCTTGAGCTGGCTGTCGATGCCGCTCGAGTGCGCGCTACGGTCGGTGAAATTAGCGACGCGCTGGAAAAAGAATGGGGTCGCCACCGCGCCCAAACCCGATCCATTAGCGGTGTCTATGGTTCCGCCTATGAAGGGGATGAGGGCTTTATGGATATTATGAAAAAAGTGACAGAGTTTGCCGAAACTCATGGTCGTCGCCCGCGCATGTTGGTGGTGAAGATGGGGCAGGATGGTCACGACCGCGGCGCGAAAGTGATTGCCACAGCATTTGCTGATTTAGGTTTCGATGTGGATGTGGGACCTATGTTCCAGACTCCCGAAGAGGCGGCTCGTCAGGCGATTGAGAATGATGTGCATATTGTGGGCGTTTCTTCGCAGGCGGCGGGTCACAAGACATTGGTGCCGAAGATGATTGAGTCTTTAAAGGCTCAGGGCGCTGGAGAGATTTTGGTGATCTGCGGGGGTGTTATTCCGCCGAAAGATTACGATGAATTGACCGCGGCAGGTGTGGCGGCGATTTTTGGTCCCGGGACAAATATTCCCGAGGCGGCGGAGAAGGTGTTGGGGTTGATTAAGTAGAGCGTTGTAGCTCGCAAAGAGATCCCTCGTCGCTTCGCTCTGTCGGGATGACATGAAATAGATAGGTTGGGAATTGTGCTACTGATGCGCGAACCAGCTAGCTGTTATCTCGAATTGCCCAGCTGTGATATCGAGGCACTCAGCTGTTTTCTCGAAGGACTCAGCTGTTATTTCGAAGGGCTCAGCTGTTATCTCGAAGGACTCAGCTGTCATCTCGAACGAATGTGAGAGATCTCAAGAATCAGCAGCGAGATCCCTCGCCCCTTCGCTCAGTCAGGATGACAGGGTTGGAACTAGGCATGACAAAATTAGTAAGCGGTATGACAGAACAAAAATTATGTACCCGAGACAAAACACTCGGGGACAAATAAACATTAAAGGAAAAAACCATGCATGAAATTCTTGCAGAACTTGAAGCCAAGCGCGAACGCGCCCGTCTCGGCGGCGGACAAAAGCGTATCGATGCCCAGCATGCTAAAGGCAAATTAACCGCCAGAGAACGTATCGATCTGCTGCTGGATAACGACAGCTTCGAAGAGTGGGATATGTTTGTCGAACATCGCTGCACTGACTTCGATATGGACCAACAGCATGTCCCGGGCGACGGTGTCATTATCGGCTACGGTACTATTAACGGCCGCCTGGTCTTTGTATTCAGCCAAGACTTCACTGTCTTTGGCGGTTCTCTCTCCGAAGCTCACGCCGAGAAAATCTGCAAACTTATGGATCAGGCAATGAAAGTGGGTGCACCGGTCATCGGCTTAAATGACTCCGGTGGTGCCCGTATCCAAGAGGGCGTCGCCTCCCTAGGTGGCTATGCGGATGTCTTCCAGCGCAATGTAATGGCCAGCGGTGTAATTCCGCAAATCAGCATGGTAATGGGCCCCTGTGCCGGGGGTGCCGTGTATTCTCCCGCTATTACAGACTTTATCTTTATGGTCCAGGACAGCTCTTATATGTTTGTCACCGGACCCGATGTGGTTAAAACCGTGACCCATGAAACCGTTACTGCGGAAGAACTGGGGGGTGCACTCACTCACTCCAGCAAGTCTGGTGTTGCCGATCTGGCCTTTGCCAATGATGTGGAAGCCCTCAGCAAACTGCGACATTTCTTTAATTATCTACCCGCCAATAACCGTGAGAAACCCCCGGTGTGGCCAACAGAGGATCCAGCCGATCGCATTGAAATGTCTCTGGATACGATTATCCCCAATGACCCCAACAAGCCCTACGATATGAAAGAGGTGATTCTAAAAGTCGCCGACGAGGGTGAGTTTTTTGAAACCCAAGTAAGTTATGCAAAAAACATTATTACCGGATTTATTCGTATCGAAGGTTCCTCTGTAGGCGTAGTGGCCAACCAGCCGATGGTGCTGGCCGGCTGTCTTGATATCGATGCCTCGAAGAAAGCCGCGCGCTTTATTCGCTTCTGCGACGCTTTCAATATCCCCGTTTTAACCTTTGTCGATGTGCCAGGGTTTATGCCCGGCACCAGTCAGGAGTACGGCGGCATTATCAAACATGGTGCCAAATTACTCTACGCCTATGCCGAGTGCACGGTGCCCAAGGTTACTGTGATCACCCGCAAAGCCTATGGCGGTGCCTACGATGTGATGGCCTCTAAGCACCTGCGTGGTGACGCCAACCTAGCTTGGCCCACGGCTGAGATTGCGGTAATGGGGCCAAAAGGTGCGGTGGAAATTATCTTTCGCAAGGATATAGGTGACGAAGAAAAGATCGCTGCGCGCACTGAAGAATACCGCAAGAAGTTTGCTAATCCGTTTATTGCCGGCAAGCGCGGTTATATAGATGACGTGATTATGCCTCACAGCACACGCAAGCGCGTGGCGCGTTCGTTGGCTATGTTGAAGAACAAAGATATTGAAAATCCTTGGCGCAAGCACGGTAATATTCCGCTCTAAAAAGTGATTAAGAGAAGATTAAAATTATGTTAAAGAAAATTTTAGTGGCCAACAGAGGCGAAATCGCCTGCCGTGTTTTTGCCACCGCAAAAAAAATGGGTATCGCGACCGTTGCGGTTCACTCCGACGCCGATCGCGATGCACTGCATGTGCAGATGGCCGATGAGGCTGTCCATATAGGTCCAGCGGCTTCATCGGAAAGCTATCTGGTAATCGAAAAAATTGTTCAGGCCTGTTTAGATACTGGCGCAGATGCAGTGCATCCCGGTTATGGTTTTCTCTCTGAGAACAGCAAATTTCACGATGCATTGGATGCTGCTGGGATTGTATTTATCGGCCCAGGAAAAAAGGCAATTGAGTCTATGGGGGATAAGATTACCTCTAAACTAATTGCCCAAGAAGCTGGCGTGAACTGCATTCCCGGTTATACCGATGTGGTTCGAGATGCCGAGCATGCAGTCGAAATTAGTGCCGGTATTGGCTATCCGGTGATGCTTAAAGCCTCTGCCGGTGGCGGTGGCAAAGGCATGCGCGTGGCGATGAATGAAGCTGAGTGCCGCGATGGTTTTGAGCGTGCAACTAATGAAGCGCGCTCGAGTTTTGGCGATACGCGAATCTTTATTGAAAAATATATCCAAGAGCCAAGGCATATTGAAATTCAGGTGATGGCCGATGGCCATGGCAATGTGATTTATCTGGGGGAGCGAGAATGCTCGATTCAACGTCGCCACCAAAAGGTCATTGAAGAGGCACCATCGCCGTTTTTGGATGAGGCAACACGACAGAAGATGGGCGAGCAGAGCTGTGCTCTGGCCCGTGCTGTCGACTATCAATCTGCCGGCACCGTAGAGTTTATTGCCGATGCAGATATGAACTTTTACTTTCTCGAAATGAACACCCGACTACAGGTCGAACACCCGGTGACTGAATTGGTCACTGGTCAGGATCTGGTGGAGTTGATGATTCGTGTAGCTGCCGGTGAGAAGCTTCCCCTGACTCAGAGCGATGTCACCCTGACCGGTTGGGCTATGGAATCTCGAGTTTATGCTGAAGATCCGTTCCGCAATTTTATGCCCTCTACTGGGCGCTTGGTGCGTTACGCAGAACCTCAGGGTGACGGCGTGCGTGTCGATAGTGGTGTCTATGAAGGCGGCGAAGTATCGATGTTCTACGATCCGATGATTGCCAAGCTAATCACCTATGGCGACAACCGCAATCAGGCGGTTGAGCGAATGGTTGAGGCGCTGGATAATTATTATATCCGCGGCGTAAACCACAATATTAGTTTTCTCAATGCTTTGATGGTGCACCCGCGATTTGTTGAGGGGCGTCTTACCACTAACTTTATTGCCGATGAATTTCCCGACGGTTTTAATGCTGATTTGGTGGTGCAGGATGATCCTGCAATTGCATTGGTGGTTGCCGCAGCGGCTCATCAATTGCACCAAGAGCGCGGTAGTCTTTTATCCGGGCATCTGGCGGGGCATGAGCATGCTGCAGAGAATAGCTGGGTGGTGATGGTGGCGGATCAACAGAGTCCCGTGACTGTCGAGTTAACCGACAGCGGCTACTGGGTTGGGCTCAATGATCAGGATTATGAAATTGAAACTGAGTGGAGTCTTGGTCAGCCTTTGTTCCAAGCATCGATAAATGGCAAGCGGGTTTCTGTTCAGATTGAGACTACCGCTGCGGGTTACAAATTATTTTACCGCGGTGCTGAGATCAATGCCCGCGTGCTGTCGCCTCGGGCTGCGGAGTTGAGCAGCCATATGCTCTATAAGCCACCGGCGGATATGTCGAAGTATTTGCTCTCGCCTATGCCCGGCTTGCTGGTTAAGTTGGCCGTTATGGAGGGGCAGGAGGTGAAAGAGGGCGAAGAGCTGGCTGTGGTGGAAGCCATGAAAATGGAGAATAGCCTGCGTGCCATTCAAGATGGTATCGTGGCTAAGGTAACCGCGGTTGAGGGTGATAGTTTGATGGTGGATGAGGTTATTCTGGAGTTTGAATAAAAAGGATATCCTGAGAGTATGAGATCCCTCGTCGCTGCGCTCTGTCGGGATGACAATTTAGTGACATTTCATCTCGGACGAATGTGAGAGATCTCATTGCAGCCGTTCCCACAGACATAAACAAGGACCCAAAAGGCCAATAAATGTTAGCAGAGCAGATTAAAGCCGGTGACCGCCGCGCCTTAGCCAAGGCGATTACGCTGGTTGAATCCACCCGCGCCGATCACCGTCAGCAGGCCGCTGCTCTGTTGGAAACTCTGATGCCCGACACCGGCAAGTCTATTCGTTTGGGTATTTCCGGCGTCCCTGGCGTCGGTAAATCCACTTTTATTGAAGCGTTTGGCAACTACTTAATTAAGCAGGGTCACAAGGTTGCCGTGCTAGCAGTGGATCCCACTTCCGCAGTCACCGGAGGTTCTATTCTCGGGGATAAAACCCGAATGGAAACCCTGGCCTTTGCTGAAAATGCCTTTGTCCGACCATCCCCCGCAGGCAAAACTCTGGGTGGCGTAACACGCCGAACCCGTGAATCTTTATTGCTCTGCGAAGCCGCTGGCTTCGATGTGATTTTGGTAGAGACGGTGGGCGTGGGTCAGTCAGAAACCGCCGTGGCCGATATGACCGATATGTTTTTACTGTTGTTACTGCCCGCTGGTGGTGACGAGTTGCAGGGTATTAAACGGGGTATTATGGAATTGGCAGATCTGATTCTGGTGAATAAATCCGATGGCGATCAGACCAATACTGCCAAGCAAACCAAAGGCGATTATGCCGCGGCGCTGCATTTTATGAAGTCACGCTTTGCCAATTGGCAGCCTCAGGTTCTGGCCTGCTCGTCAACGCAAAACAAAGGTATAGAGGAAGTCTGGGAGCAGGTTGCTGCGTTTCGTAAGGCTTTGGATGCCGATGGTGAACTGCAACAACAGCGTGCTCAGCAGGCGCGCTCATGGATGTGGGCTGAAACCGCCGAAGCATTGGTGAGTGATCTAAAAAGTGATGCCAGGGTCAAAGCACTGGTTCCCCAGTTGGAACAGGCAGTGCTCGATGGTCTGCTGCCGGCTACTGTTGCCGCACAGCGGTTAATTGACACTTTTAAGACGAACAACTAACCGATATTGTCTCTGCCCAATCCGGTGGCAGGCCAGCATAGTGCTGGGCCTCTGGATGCTCTTCGCAGGGGCTCTGCAACACTTTCAACAGCAGGTTTACTTCAGAGTAATCACCGGTCTGAGCCTTTTCAATTGCCCCCTGTGCCATGTAATTACGCAGCACATATTTCGGGTTTATGGCACGCATATTATCCCGGCGCTGTGCATCACTCAGGCGCTGTTGCTCGAGCCGCGCAAGATACTTCACCGCCCACTGATCAAAGCCTTCACGATCAATAAACTGGTCTCTGATTGTTTGATTGGTCGCGGTAAAGTCACAGAGGGATCTAAATAAAATGGTGTAATCCACGTTATTGGTCTGCATCAAATCTAACAATTCATTGGATAAGAGTTCGTCCTCAGCTTGGTATTGTTCCAATCCCAGCTTGCTCGCCATAATCCCACGAAACTGGTTTAAAAATTCTGGCTCATACTGTTTCAGTACATCGATTAGCTCGTCGCTGCTAAGCAGTGACGTTAGAGATGTGGCCAGTGCATTGAGGTTCCAGAGTCCCACGGAGGGCTGATTTTTAAATGAGTAACGGCCATTGGTATCTGAGTGATTGCAGATAAAATCTGGGTTGTAATTATCCAGAAATCCAAAGGGACCAAAATCAAGCGTGTCACCCAATATCGACATATTATCGGTATTCATCACGCCGTGATTAAAGCCAACCGACTGCCACTGAGCGATCATTTTGGCGGTTTTGAAAACCGTATTTTTGAATAATTTTATAAAGCGATCGGAGTCTTCTGTCCACTGTGGAAAGTGTCGCTGAACCACATAGTCGGCGAGCGCGCGCACAGATTCTGGTTGATTTCGATAATGGAAATGTTCAAAGGAGCCAAAGCGAATATGACTGCGAGCCACACGACAGACCGTGGCGCCGGACTCCACCTCTTCACGATAGACCTGAGTTTTACTGTCTACCAGGCTCAGTGCTCTGGTAGTGGCAATGCCCAGTCCATGCATGGCTTCGGAACAGAGGTACTCACGGATACTCGATCTAAGTACCGCACGACCATCGGCAAATCGGGAGTAGGGTGTGGGTCCTGCGCCTTTAAGTTGAATATCCCAAAGTTCGCTGTGAGGGACTTCAGTTTCTCCGAGTTCGTCTTCACCTAGAGCTGACTTTGCTACTGGCAACTCACCCAATGTCATCGCTCGACCATCCCCAAGCTGGCCCGCCCAGACTCCAAACTGATGCCCGGAGTAAACCAGTGCAATAGGCTTGATATTGGCGGTCATAAAGTTGCCGCTCATCAGTTCCAGCATTTCTGGACTATCTAAGTTGTCTGGATCTATACCCAGTTCTTCTGCCAACAGTTTATTGCTGCTGACCACAACTGGGTCGAGTAAACGGGAGGCCATCACTGGACTAAAGTGCGCGTCCTCCCGTTCTTTAAAGCTTTCAAAATAGGTGTGTTCTAAACAGTCAATAAATAAAGTCATTAGATTCCGGCGTTTTCCCTGCTGATTCGGGCGAGATTGTCTGCGTGAAGGCTACTGATATAGAGCCAGTTATCGGTTTCCATCGCACCTGTGTTGGTGTGATGTTCACCGTCGGGGTCCTGCAGTGAAGTGATCACCGCGCCATCTTTATCCATGGCAAAAACATGGCTGTAAGACACTGCCTGGGGGCGCAGGCTGGCGGGCAAGCGCTGAACGATTTTACGTAAAAACGGTGAGGCTGACATGTCATCCAGCTGTTGGCTGCGGGGTGATACTAGACCCACCCAGAAGCGTCCATCGCGACCTCGGACAATATTGTCGGGAAAGCCTGGCAGATTGTCGATCAGTACTTCTGAGGTGCCAGCCCGATCGCCCTTCAGCCAGTATTTATGCAGTCGGTAGGAGCCAGTTTCATTCACTAAGACAAAGCTGCTGTCTTCGGCAACGGCGACGCCATTAGAAAAATTGAGCCCGTCCATAAGCATACTGGTGGATTGGTCTGCTGGATCATAGACCATCAGACGACCGTGACCGCCATGCTCCATAGTGTCTAATAGGCTTGCTGCATAGGTGCCGCCATTCGACTGAGCGCCAAACTTTGTGGAGGCATCACTGAAATAGATTTTACCCTCTGCGTCCACATCTAAATCATCAACATATTCCATAGACACGCCGTTATAGCTGTCAGTGAGAACCGTAATCTCACCTGCTGGGGAGACACTGAGCAGACCTTTGTAGGCATCGGCAATCAGTAAATTATCCTCGGTATCAAAAGCCAAACCCAGTGGACTACCCTCGGTATTGACCCATTTGGTCATGGTGCCAGTGGCTTCGTTAAAACGAATAATCCAGCCTTCACGAGTGGCGGTATAGATTTCACCATTGAGCTGCGCCAGCCCCTCGGGGCCATGGGTGTCCTCTAATTCCAATATTTCAATCTTATCGAGACGAGTATTCTGCTGGAAATCGCCAGTGTAGAGTTTGTTCACCGGTGCATTCCAGCTAACCGGATCAATGGGTACTGGCCACAATAGTAGATAGGCGAAAAGGGCGATGATTATTATTAGGCTGGTTTTTAGCATGATAGTTTGCTCCCGGCTCTTTTATTTAGAGATTTGTCAGTGAGATCTGACTCAGCATGGTGCGCTAGTGCCGCAGCTTAATCAACCTTGAGCTGCGCGCTGTTTTCCCTTGGTGTGGCATGGCCGGTCATGTAAAATGCGCGGCTTATTAGCCGTTGATAAAAGATTATTTCATGGAAGTGAATCCGCTCTATAACGCCCTCGATGACCTGCAGGCACGCACCGACGTGTTGAGGGGGTATCTTTGACTATGTTAACCGCAAAGATCGTCTCTCTGAAGTTGAACTAGAACTCGGCGAACCCGATGTCTGGAACGAGCCTGAGCGCGCTCAAGAATTGGGCCGCGAGCGCTCCGCCCTCGAAGCTGTAGTAAAAACCATTGAAGACCTAGACACTGGTGTCGCGGATTCTCGCGAGCTATTGGCTATGGCGGTTGAAGAGGATGATGCGGATACCGTTGCCGATGTGGAAACGGAGATCGCAGCGCTTGAAGCGCAGCTTGCTAAATTAGAATTTCGCCGAATGTTCTCCGGCGAGATGGATCCCAACAATGCTTACCTGGATATTCAGTCGGGTTCCGGTGGCACCGAAGCTCAGGACTGGGCTGAGATGCTGCTGCGCATGTATCTGCGCTGGGCCGATGACAAGGGATTTAAAGCAGAATTAGTGGAGTGTTCCGCTGGTGATGTTGCCGGTATCAAAGGCGCCACGGTGCAGATCTCCGGTGAATATGCCTATGGCTGGTTGCGCACCGAGATTGGTGTGCATCGTCTGGTGCGCAAGTCACCATTTGATTCGGGCAATCGTCGTCACACCTCTTTTTCTGCGGTTTATGTGTCCCCTGAAATTGATGACAATATTGAAATTGATATTAATCCCTCGGATGTTCGCACCGATACCTACCGCGCCTCTGGTGCTGGTGGTCAGCATATTAACAAGACCGATTCCGCGGTGCGTTTGACCCACGGGCCCAGTGGTATAGTGGTGCAGTCCCAGAGTCAGCGGTCGCAGCATCAGAACCGGGATAAGTGCTGGCAGATGTTGCGTGCCAAACTCTATGAGCTTGAGGTGAGCATTCGGCAGAAAGCGGCTCAGGCTACTGAAGATACCAAATCTGATATTGGTTGGGGCAGTCAGATTCGCTCCTATGTATTGGATGATGCGCGGATTAAAGATTTGCGGACGGGAGTAGAGACACGCAATACGGGTGCAGTGCTGGATGGTAAGTTGGATCAGTTTATTGTGGCGTCGTTGAAGGCGGGGCTTTAGGTACAGATTTTCGGTTCGAACAGCCGGCACTGTCATCTCGAACGAATGTGAGAGATCTCAGAATATGGCATGAGATCCTTCTGTTCGCTGCGCTCTCTCAGGATGACAAAGTATTATGAGTGTGTCGGGAATACCCACAAACTTGTCATCCTGAGCGAAGTCGAAGGATCTCCTGCCGACTGGCTGTGGTCCCTCTATTGTGTTGAGGATGAAGAAGAGACATTGAAAGACAAGACCAAAAATTCAAATTAATAACCAAGAAACCAAAAACGCTATGACCGACCAACAAGACGAAAACAAACTAATCGCCGAGCGCCGCGCCAAACTCACTGCACTGCGTGAGCAGGGTGGCAGCCCGTTCCCCAATGACTTTCGCCCCCAGCACAGCGCTGCAGAATTGCAGACTGGCTTTGGCGAAGAGACTAAAGAGGCCCTCGAGCAGTTGGGTAAAGTCGTCAGTGTTGCAGGTCGTGTGATTCGCAACCGCGGTGCGTTTATCGTGGTTCAAGATAGCTCAAGCACCATCCAGCTGTATGTCACCAAAGAAGCGCGACCCTTTGCCAAGTCATTGGATCTTGGCGATATAGTCGGCATCACCGGTGCCCTGCACCTTTCGGGCAAAGGTGATCTCTATGTGCAAATGGACAACTATCAGCTGCTGACCAAAGCCCTGCGTCCACTGCCCGATAAGTTTCACGGTCTCGCGGATCAAGAGATGCGCTACCGTCAGCGCTATGTAGATCTAATTGTTAACCCCGATGTGCGCAATACCTTTCGGATACGCTCCAAGGTTGTCGACTTTATCCGTCGCTACTTAAATGCTGCAGACTATCTGGAAGTTGAAACACCTATGCTGCAAGTGATTCCCGGCGGCGCTGTGGCACGACCTTTTGTCACCCACCACAATGCTCTGGATATCGATATGTATATGCGTATTGCTCCTGAGCTCTATTTAAAGCGTTTAGTGGTTGGCGGCTTTGAGCGGGTCTATGAAATTAATCGCAACTTCCGCAATGAGGGTCTGTCCACAAGACACAATCCCGAGTTCACCATGCTGGAGTTTTATCAGGCTTATTCGGATTTTAATGATCTGATGGATCTGACCGAAGATATGCTGCGCAAGATGACCACCGAAGTATTGGGTTCCACCAAAGTGGTTAACACCACTAAGGATGCTGAAGGAGAAGTGGTCAGCGAAGTTCACTATGATTTTGCCGAGCCGTTTATTCGCCTGTCAGTATTCGATTCGATTTTGCAGTACAACCCTGAGATCAGTGCCGAGCAGCTTGCCGATGAAGCCGGTGCGCGGAAAATCGCCACAGACTTACATATCCCATTAAAAGATATCTGGGGTCTGGGTAAGGTGCAGATTGAGATCTTTGAAAAGACTGTTGAACATCTTTTAGAGCAGCCAACCTTTATTACCATGTATCCCGCTGAAGTCTCTCCGCTGGCGCGACGCAATGATCAAGATCCCCATGTCACCGACCGGTTTGAGTTCTTTGTCGGCGGCCGCGAAATCGCCAATGGCTTCTCTGAGCTCAATGATTCCGAAGACCAAGAGTCACGCTTCAAGCAGCAGGTAGCAGAGAAAGATGCCGGTGATGATGAGGCCATGCACTTCGATGCCGACTATATCCGCGCTCTGGAATACGGCATGCCGCCAACCGCCGGTGAGGGTATTGGTATCGATCGTCTGGTGATGTTGTTGACTGATTCTCCCTCCATTAGAGATGTGTTGCTGTTCCCCCATATGCGCCCAGAATAGTTTTTGATCTCCCATTACCAATAATAGAGTAATGGGAGTCGAGGTGTTTGCTGTTGCATAACAGTAAACACTTCGCTACTATTATGGAGCGGTACTATGATAAAAAGCTTCAAACACAAAGGGCTCGAGAAGTTCTTTACTACCGGGAATACAGCTGGCATCCAGTCCCAGCACAGAGCGCGGCTCGAAGAGCGACTTCAGGCATTGCATACCGCCTGTTATGTGGACGATATGAATATTCCCGGTTGGCGTTTACATCCCCTTAAAGGCAGTAGAAACAAGCAGTGGGCGGTCAATGTCAGTGGTAACTGGCGCGTTGTGTTTGAGTTTATCGATGGTCATGTCTATGTCGTTAACTATGAGGATTATCACTAATGGATATCCAACAGCATAAGCCCATGCACCCTGGCACATTTATTCGCCGGGTCTATTTAGAGCCTTTTAATGTGGGTTCTAATCAGCTCGCTCGGCAGTTAAAAGTCAGTCCTGGTCTGGTGAGTCGGTTGCTCAATGAGAAGACCGATATCTCTCCTTTGATGGCGCTCAAACTCTCCAAGGTAATAGGTCGCTCTCCAGAGAGTTGGCTGCAAATGCAAGATAACTATGACCTTTGGTTGGCCCGTCTCACGGTGGATCTGGATGATTATCAGGCGTTAAAATTTGGTTGATTGGATATCTTTATTTCAGGTCACTTTGAAAAGCTCGGCATTGCTGGGCTTTTTTGTTTGGGAGGTACCCATTCCGATGAGTGGGTATAAGCTGGTTTGAGATCCCTCGTCGCTGCGCTCTGTCGGGATGACAGTGGATGTTTTTATCTCGAACCACTTAACTCCCACCCCGAACCGCTGCACTCCCACCCCGAACCGCTGCACTCCCACCCCGAACCACCTAACTGTCATCTCGAACGCATGTGAGAGATCTCAATAGTTACTCGTAGATCCCTAGTCGCTATGCACTGTCGGAATAA
>Ga0209092_10001161_pt1 | contig 26366 bp, 20 predicted proteins | sample FraStrMetagenome_FD_187446 | JGI IMG/M metagenome (GOLD analysis project Ga0209092, IMG submission 187446) | Marine eukaryotic phytoplankton communities from Arctic Ocean - Fram Strait ARC3M Metagenome (SPAdes) (version 2) | ecosystem: Environmental > Aquatic > Marine > Oceanic | place: Fram...
GAACATGGAACTTGCAGAGGATCATTGCGAAAAATGAGTATACGTGTAAAAAATATTTTTGAAATAGATTTTTTGTACGTATGTTGTCTCTATTTATTTTGTGTCTACATTTGATTGAAGCTGTAGCATGATAAAAAAACACCCCATTGATTTACAAAATACTTAGGCAACATCATCTATGTATTACTTAGTACTGAGCTCTACGTGGTGGAATATACAGTGGAATAAAAATCCAATACAAATGTAGTTCTTGTACTCTTGAAACAGCAATCACCATTTTGATTCATACAAAACCCGTAGCAATGTAAAGTAAAAAGAAATCAACAAAAAATAATTTTCACGTCCTATTTAGTACTACTTTTTTTCAAGTAGGACCTGTAACATGTAGCTACTACTAGAGTCGTACAGTGGGACAATTTAAGTCTTACTGGGAACGGAAAGATTATCTATGAACCAAAAATAATAAATATTTTACTTTTTTGAACTAAGAACGGTTCATATTATTAATCTTGTAAAAGTACGGGACAGGAGAAATTCTAGTCCATGGAAATAGTTACTTATTAAGAAAGGGAAAATATTCGTTTTTTTAATTATACATATATATGCCAATAATTACGCGAACAGAAAAATCACAATTTTAGCCAAAAAACTTCATGTGAGTTATATATTTTGAAAATGCAAATCCAAAATAATGATTAATAACATTTTTTTCACTGGGTTCTTTCATTCTTGAAAAATACTTACGAAAACATAATTATTGCACGAATGTAGCTTAAATGATATTTACAGAAAATATCAATCGTTCCTTCGTTATTTAAGGCAAAATCCTTTTAAGTGTAGTCTTACCATCTAATTAAAAAAGAAGAAGCCGAATCTAAAATCAGAATTATAAACATCCCTCTTTTCAACAATCAATTCTTGGGAGTATTGATGAAGCCTCTCCTTCTATTTAATAAGCTAGGTTAGTTGATGAAATATGTTTAAACACTTCATCTGCAATTCTCGGGAAACTATAAATGCTGTGGATCGCTTCCCATCACCACGATCAAAATATGATGTAAAAGAGGCAGTTGACTACGAAACTGAAAGCACGAAATCCTCTTCTTCCTCAGGTGAATCACATAACTTGAACAAATCTGAAAAGAATGAAGAGATATTGGAGGCTTCGTTTGAACACCATAAATTCACTTCTACCAAAACATGCACTGAATGTGGGAAACGAGCGAAATGCAGACATACAATTTCTGGAAAAGCACGAGGTGCATGTGCGAACTCCTCGTGCGATGCTTTCTTGTGTAAAGAATGTAAGAACAATTTTGTCCTCATCCCTCGTGAAAATACCTATTGCATGAATGTTAACCCGTATGATAAAGAGCGTGCTAATGAGTGGAGACACACCAAGTTCCAACGATTTTGTCGCTCATGTTACATGGACAAGAATATTATTGATTTCAATACTTATTCACATGTCTTCAACCCAGAACCTGAAAATGATTGTAATATAACTCTGATTCTATCTCATGGAGCTGGAGGAAGTAGAGTAACTTTCATAACTCACGCAAGGGAGCTTACCAAGAGACATGGATTTAGAACAATAGTAATGGATTGGGCAGGTCACGGAGCTAGATGGGAAGAGGAGTGTACTATTGATAATTGTATGAATGCAATTCAGGAAATTTTCAAACATTACGATATCATGACAGCCGAGGAAGAGGAGCAAAGAGGTCGAAAAACCATCCTTTGCGGTTCCTCATGGGGTGGATACATGTGCTATCTCGCTGCTACTAATTTTCCAGAGTATTTCTCTGGTGTAGTGACAGATTCAAGTATGCGAGATTTGTCCCGTCGATCAGAGAAATTAAAATGGAGTATTATCTCAAAGATGGTTGCAAACTCTTCCTATCATTCACAAATAAAGTTCCTGCAAAAGAGCTGGAACTCAAAGAGAAAACCGTACATGGACTGCATCGAAGGCAAATTCGGAGCTGGCATTTTCGGGAAATGTTGTCCTTTTCAGACCATGAAGAATTTCGACTTTAAAGATTGCGCACCAGAAATTAAGTGTCCAATTTTATTTTTAAACGGAACAAACGATAGTGATGGCTACGATCCTAAATGCCAGAAAATGGTTTTGAAATTGTTACCAACAAGAGACCAATCAAGGATTGTTTTATTTCATGGTGGTGACCATTTATTTTCGCACGACTATCGCTTTTTCGAAACATGGATCGAAAGCACAGCTAGTTTTGCAAAAGCTGAGACTACACATGTCATATGAATCCTTTCTATATACAAATAGGCCATGGACATATTTTTATGTTTATTATGAACATTTTCTTCTATGTTTTGTTTATGTCAAGTCTTTTCAAATATATGTCGAAGCTAGGAAAATCTATGTAGGTGAAAAAGGAACACCAGTTGAAAATAGCAGATTTTGAAGTTATGCATTTGATTTCTTTATTTTCTTTAAGAACAATATAAGTGACTTAGTAATATCAACTCAAATTGCAAGTTTTATTCTATTGCGAAACAAAGATTTTTAATTTTTCTGTCTTTTTAAATCGTATAGATTCAACATCAGCTGTTCTATGAAGAAATAACTTCCAGTTTTGTGGTCCAGTAGGCAACGCTTATGCTCCGTAGATAAATGACATCATGTTCAGTGATGGATGTTGAAATGGGGTTAGTTTTTTTTGTAGCATGAAATAATGTCCTGTCAATATAGCAGTTCTATATTTTCTTCGTTGCCCACCTTTCGGCATAGCAGCCTCCAATATTTCACATGAGGTTTAATTAAAAGCATGCAGTGTCCCTCCAGTCTGTTACAACTCTTCTGTCCCATTAGCATCACTCGAATCCACGAATTTAAACATTCAAATCAGATTATTCTTCTAAAGTTTTATAAAAGTCAATTTGTCGCATTATCCTAGATCTGATTAATCTGCATTCTTTTTTTAGATGAAGTACGGATTGACGTCCCGTCTCAAGCCTCAATTTTGGAAACTTTTTTCAGACTTTTTCTTCAACATTCATACCTAAAAAAATGTAAATTCTAATTTGTAATCTGAATTCTTTACGATCACGAAAACTTCTCGGCCCTTGAAAAATTAGAACATTTTGCTACATGAGATAAGATACAGGAGAGATTTAATTTATTAAAATCCATTGGCATATGTGCTTTTTCAACAAATACACACATAGGATTTTACTGTTACGTTTTGTCCTTTGACGCGTGATAACTTATGATCCTTGTGAAGCTACTTTAGCCCGTCTCAGTACGAAGCCGTAGTCACACTTTAAATTATAACATACACAAACAAACAAACAAACAAACAAACAAACATAGGATGGTGCATTTTTGAGAAAGAGAAAATAGGTAAAAAGAAATTTTGTAAGGGATCTCTTTTTATATATTAAAATGGATTGGCTTTAAATAATTTTTTCTCTCGAATAGAAACTTCATCCTTTGCTTCTTAGATGGTCCTGGTAAATAATGAATTTATGCAGTCTGTGTTAATGGCACAGCATTGGGTTCAACTCTTGATTCTATACGTGAAGTGAAGATCTTTGTATATGGTTCGACACAGAGTATGGGAGCCATAATTGCCAATGTTAGTGCAACTGCCGAGTATTGATCGGGAACATGATCTACTAGCCGTAGCATTGCTGGAATCGTACACGCTGACACGAAGAGAGATAACATGCCTTTAATGTGCATTTCAAGAGCTTTATCCCTCTGATCTCGAAGATCTTCCAAGTCTGTCATGCAACCATCGTTGTTTTCAATAGATTCGATTTGAAATTTTAGTTTCTTGTAGGTCTTAATTCCTTGATATCCCTGAGTTTGCGCGACCATTTGCAGTGTCCCTCCAATTGAAATTCCTATGGCAAAACCTTGGTCTGTTCCACGAGAAGGCAACCATGCAACTAACAAACCGAAGATAAAGCCCACGACACCTGCTACCATTCCCAACCTTCCTACAAAGACATGGAATTGTCGAGCTTTACTTTGGAGCATAGTGGGTGTCAAAAGAGTGTTATGAATGCAAGCAAGGTATACAGTGTAAGCACCACATAAATGAAGAAGGAACAAAGGGTCTTGGAATATATTTCTTTGAATGAGAATAGGAGGTGAATGTATAAAAAGGAACCAGATGGCGATAGCGGTTGCCGCTACCCAGTAGATAGTGATATTTTCTGTTACTTTTTTGTTGGCCATCTTTTACTAATTTTAAGATATAGAACACTTTTCAACGCAATCAAATGAAACTTATGAGAACACAAAATCCTGGATTTCTTTATGCACCTATAATAATAATAATGCTAAGTAACGATTAAGTTTGTCTAATAATTCATAACTCATAATAGTGTAGCGTTGGTACTGCATTGTGTTTTTTAATAAATATGTAAGCTGTAATTGGTCGATTGACGTATTTCTAAGAAATTCTGAAAAATCTTATGAGTACGTGCTAGAACTGTACATTTTAATTAACTTAGCAAAGATAGACTTATTCACACGTGTTCCAAGAAATTTCGAAAAAGAAGTATTTTGTGCATGAAGTTTGAATGCAAATGTCTCTTCATTTTGAACCAATCTTCTTATTTCTTGACAATCCCATGTTTCAAAGTTTCAGAAATATTTTTTTCAAGTAACTCCATATGGATTGGCGCCAACAAAGGATTTGTTTACGTCAATTCTAACCCTTATCAAACCTTCTCAAATTTGTTTCAGAAACAATATGTGTTTTTTTTTCTCGCGACTACAGAGCGATCAAAACAGAAAACCACACATTCTTATTCAAATGTATATGTCTCGCTTTCACCAAAAAAATTTGCATTACTCCTCCGATTGTGATACCTATAGCAAAACCTCTAGGTTGGTTACGAGATGGCAACCATGCAACAAACACACCGAAGATAAAGCCCACAACCCCTGCCACCATTCCCAACCTTCCTATATAAATGTGAATTTTCTAGCCTTACCTTCGAGCATAGTGGGTGTCAAAAGAGTGTTATGAATACAAGCAAGGTATATAGTATAAGCTCCACATAAATGAAGAAGGAATAAAGGGTCTTTGAGTACATTTCTCCGAATGAGAATATGAGGTAAATATACAAAAAGGAACCAGATGGCAAGAGCGGTTACAATCAACCAGTAGATAGTGATATTTTGTGACAGTGTTTTGCATCCCATCTTGTATGATTGGTTTGAAGGAATAATGAGAGGAGAAGGGAAAAGGATCGATGTCATCGAAAAGTGCTAAGCTATTTACTTCAGTCGTACGTAATCATGAATATGAGATTTTCACTTACATATATTGTACTAATATAATTAGGTAACGAAGGTACACTGCTGTTGTCACAATGATAAAAATATTGGGGGGGTTTGGATATATATTTATTATCCTCACCTATGAGCCAGATGCTTCCAATACAGCAGCATGTGAATAAATTACAGCAGAGTTTCTGAACAACGGTGAAAATGATTCTTTCTTCCCAGGAACTTTTTATCTACCTTATTCTTGTCATAATTCTTTTCTTTTTTTGTCGCAAACCAATAAGGATTTTATGGGGCCTACTAGATCTCCTTCATTTACTGATAGATACTAAGCTTTGTGGTAGATTTGCAACCTCTCGGAAAAATATTAATTCAAAGCAAGTGAGGAGAGAAGAGTGGTCAATTTTATATGAGTGGAAGAAACGAGTGCGAAAAACCCCACATAACCCATTCTTACAACTGATTGATCCTTCAATATGCAAGAAAGATGCAAATCAGAAATGCAACTCCATAATTCACCCTACAAGCTTGACTTTTCAGGAAACTGATGTATTATCAAATCAAATTGCACATGTCATTTACGAATTACTCATACCACAAAAAGAATATATCGAAATCGATAGAATTCACCGTGAAGAATTCAATGTATCTTCACCACCAGTCGTAGCGGTATTATTATCATCCTCTCCGTTTTTAGTTGCGTGCTATCTGGGCCTCGTGAAAGCAGGCGCCTGTGGAGGCCTCATCAACACTAATTTGGTAGGAAAATCATTGGCGCATGCAATACGAGTTTGTTTAGAATCAAAAAAATCGAACAATTTAAACAATTTCATATTCCCAAATTTGATACTAGTAGAAGAGGGTGCATTATTTGAAAAACTGTCTGACAAGGATGTCCAAAGTGTTTTGTACGAGTTTGAAGTTAGAGTGATAATGAAGGAAATGCCAGATATGACTAAATCAAATATTTCAATGTATGAATCAGCAATCAGTATTGATAAGTTGATACTACAGAAAACACTAAACATATCTCCAACTTTATTGCGTTCTCATCACACACCACGATGGGATTCAACATTTCTTTACGTATTCACCTCTGGAACAACTGGAGGACTTGCAAAAGCATCCATATTGAAACATATTCGTTTTCGCATCAGTGGAAGTTTATTCCATATCATTGGTCATCTGACACCCGAAGACAAAGTTTATTGTGCATTGCCACTTTATCATAGTGCTGCATGCATGATTGGTATCGGAGGTTGTATTTTATCGGGAGCATGTATGGCAATTAGACCAAAGTTTTCTGCGTCTACAATGGCACGTGATTTGGTGGAATATAAATGCACTGTTGTTCAATATATTGGGGAGTTTGCACGGTATGCGCTTTCAGCAAAAGAATCGAAGGAAGAAGAAATTCTGAGACAAACCAGACGATCGGATAATGTTATTCAAAGAAGCTTATCTTACTGCTTATGTTGGAAGAAAAAGAAATGGAATGGTGTACGTCTAGCCTTTGGGAATGGAATGAGGCCTGAAGTTTGGGAATCTTTTCAAAATCGCTTCGGAATAGGCCAAATTGTTGAGTTTTGTAAGTGTTCTCTTTACTTGTTGGTTGACCATAATTATGTTATTTCAAGACACCGCCTATACTGTTACTTTTATTCATTCTTTTATTTCTTTTCTCGAAAACAATCTCGAAATTGAAAGATGCGTCTACAGAAGGGAACGCTAATATGGTCAATAACTGTTCCATTGTAGGTTGCATAGGAGTTATACCCGAATTTATTCTTTATTTTTATCCGATTGCCCTAGTTAAATGTAATCCAGTAACAGGGGAAATTCTTCGTGATCCAAAAACAAATCTTGCAATTCTTTGTGATTCTAATGAGCCAGGGCAATTACTTGGACTTATTTCTAAAACCGGATCCTCTACACAAACAGATCCAACGCGCATGTATGAAGGATATACTGATGGAAAAGCAAGCAACAAAAAAATAGCTAATAATATAAAGCAAACTCAAGATCAATGGTTTGCTACCGGGGACTTATTAAGAAAGGATTGGTTTGGAAATTACTTTTGGGTGGATCGTATTGGAGATACTTTTCGTTGGAAGGGTGAAAATGTCTCAACTTGCGAAGTTGCAGCTGCATTTGTGGAGAACGATTTCATAATGGATGTCAATGTATATGGCGTGGAGGTTCCTGGTCACCCTGGAAGAGCTGGCATGGCAAGAATTACACTAAAAAATGGAAAATGTGTAGCAGATGTAAATTTTGGAGAGCTTTATGTGAAATTGACAGGACAACTTGCAACTTATGCTAGACCTTTGTTTCTTCGATTTGCGAAAGAAAGTAATGATTCTATGACAACGTCAACTTTTAAACAGATGAAAGGTAGTTTAAGAGATCAAGGTTTTCATCCCTTTTATTGTGATGGCGAAGATATCTATTTTAGAAATGATGAAAAGAAAACATATCAGTTTTTGACTCAAAAATTATGCGACGCTATATGTTCTTCCAAAATAAGAGTTTGAAGACAAAATGAGAGGATGGATAGTAATCATTCAAATCTAAATAAAAATCTCATAATTTATATTCTTCCTCAAGCTTCATCTCTCTTACTTAAAGCTCTTTTGGCTGCTCTCTCCGCCTTATTTCTCGCATGTCTTTCTCTAGCCTTTCTTTCTCTCTGTTGCTTCACCAAATCATCAAAGCCCAACTCCATCAGCTTCATTTTGGCAAGCCTTCCAGCCTTTGCTACTGGACCTAGTAATTTCACGGCCAAATCTTCCGTAACTTCTTCACATTTACCTAATTCTCGCCCGCTTGCCTTTTCTATAGCATGGACCAATTCTATGTCACGCTCACTTACCAAGCTAATAGCTCTTCCCCTTCTACCAGCTCGCGCTGTTCTCCCTACACGATGTATATAATCCGTAGTTTTACGTGGTAGTTCAGCATTGATTACCAAATCCACAGTGGGAATATCCAATCCTCGCGAAGCAACATCAGTAGCCACTAGAATAGGAGATTGTTCAGATTTAAATTTCGCAAGGGAAGCCAAACGACGATTTTGTGTAAGAAGAGAATGAAGTGCTATACAATCAATGCCTAATTCGGATAATAATTGTGATATATAACCTGTGCGTTCACATGTAGAAACAAATATTATGGCGGATCGTGCTTTTTTTTGTGATGATTCATCATCAGAATCGGAGTCATTAATATCTTTGTATCTTCTTTGTTTACCACCTTTTCTTTTCTTTTTGTTGGAATACGAAGTATCTCCTTTTATTTGTCCTGCGTTGGATAATAAATTACGGATGGTGGAAACTAGGTAAGTATCACGAACACGAGATGGCATAAAGATATATTCTTGTCGAAGTCCTGCTGGAATTTGCGGAGTGGTCAAAAGAGCATAGGGTATTTTTGGATCCGGATTTTCTTCTTTCAAATTAGTTGGGGCAATAGCATCATGATCGTCTTCAGTTACAACAATATGCTTCAAATTTAATTTTCCTTGTTTCCCGGCAGCCAATCGTGACATTTCTTCCAAACTTTTTGTCATTGTAGCACTAAATAACAAAGTTTGACAAACTCTGCCTGAAGCTTTTTCAGTACTCTCACCGTGGACAGCTAGTAAAATTTCCGCCATGTCTCGTTCAAAACCAGAATTATTCGTCAATAGTCGATCTGCTTCATCAATTACTATGAATCTAATATTTTTCAAACGAGGTGGGTCTGCATTTCTTAACAATAATGCAAGTCTCCCAGGAGTCGCTATGCAAAAATGCGGAAATCTGCCAAGTTCACAACTTTGTCGAACTTGATCAGATCCACCAGTTACTAATGCAGTGGAGACTTTTAAAGCAGATCCTAAAGCTGTTACTTGTTCCTTAACTTGTTTCGCAAGCTCACGTGTTGGTGTTAGAATAACAGCAAAAATCCCATACGGATCTTTGGCTAACTGATGAAGTATTGGAAGCGTATAAGCAGCTGTTTTACCACTACCTGTTGCAGCTAGCGCTAAAATATGGTTAGTGGCATTTCCGCGAAGGATAGCTGGAATGACTTTTCGTTGAACTGCTGTGGGCTTTTTGAATCCTAATGCACTGCACGCTTTAACTAATTGTGGTGAGAGACCAAGATCATCAAATTGGGTGAAAAATTGTGTTCCGTCTTCATTTAGATTGATTGGGAATGATTGTATTTCTTCATTGGATGAAGACTCGTCTTTAATGTTCTCTGCGCTATCAAGTACTTGCTTGTCCTCTTGTGTTTTTTCAACGTTGCTCTTCAGTCTCTTTTTCTTTGGTCCAAACAAACTTGACATTTTCCTTCACCAAAATAGAATGAAATTTAAGAGGAATAAATAAACGATTTCTTGATTCTAAAAGAGTGCTTTGTGATATTCCTAGATATAAGTGCACAGCTCTTATTATTTTTGTTTGTTAGGAAGAACAAATGCGATCCTTTTTTTTTAGAATTGATTGACTGGTCGTAAATTCGTTCTTAAAATGTGACTGTAGTACGTAGAGCTGTCCCACACTAACAATTTTCATGCATTTTTTATTTTTTTGCTATGGCTTAAGCAAAAGATCTTTGAAACTGTTTTTGTGGTATATCCAATGGACTTATAAGCATTTTGAAGTGTCCCCTATTTCAATATGAATGATGTTGATTCTCATTCATCATCAGTAACAATTTATTTATCAAGAAAATGAAAACATTTAATTATTTGATGCAACGAACGAAGACTTCATCATAGTGTGACTACAATAATATAAAATTTAATAAAGATAAAGAAGATGTCCCTCATTTAAACTTTAATTTTTGTTAACTGTAGCATCTTTTCCTCATTGAATATTAAAAATTGAGCAAATATGACGCTGCTGCAAACATGTTCTTATTTATTTATGAGATCATGAACACAACTACTATCTGGTTGCACTTTCATGAAACAAATTGAAGCTATGCTAGTTATACATTGCGGAAGGGCATTTATATTGTTTGCGCCATTTCAGGAGAAAGAATGAAATTTCATAAATACATTTCACCATTTATGGGCTTTCGTATGGAAAAACAAAACGCAGAAGAATCACTCATCTTCTTGCTCATGATTTTTTATTCCGTCGTTGTTTCTGCTATCAGCTACTATCAATATCCTATGAATAAAGATAAATCGATTCGGAAAGTAAATAGCTCTGGGATATTATGCTGTTTCTGGAAAGGTCCAAACTGAAAATTTGTATTCCTAAAATGTCGGATTTTGTATTCACAATTATTTACTCGTGCTTGCAGCTTTGTCCAATGCGAAAAGGTCGTGTTTTTGAATGTTGAGTTATGTTCCTCTTTACGTGGACTGTTTCGTAGTAGGCTTGCTATTTGTTTGCGCTTCCTCCAATTTTTAATTAGGAGTTTTATTTGTTGCTAGAGAATTGATTACGTGTCTCACTTTGAAAAGGATAGACAAATTACTATATGACATACGACCACCAAACGTAGAGTTGAATAAGATACACAAGAGATTCCTACCCTGCTCAACTGAAATAAATAGGCTTCTACAGTATCTATTTGTGTTTCTACGCCAATGACCCATAGAATGAGTACCGTCGTATGGGCATAATTATATACACATGCACGATGAGGGATTAAATATATTATTACGAAAAACAAACTCTCCATTCCCTACGGAGTCGTTTCATCCGTAGGAATAAATTGGTGAATATCTAAATTGTAAAAAGTAATAAATAGCGATTTCGAAACAGTACAAGATCGTGATACAGTATAGCTCTTCTATAACTAAGAAATGAGCAACTATCCTGGATATAACCCAGGTCAACAACAGCGTTCATTTCATCCCCCTCCTGGTGGTGCTGCTGCCCCACCGCCCCCAGGTCGTTACGGTGGGAACCAATTCCAACCTCCTCCTCCGCCACCTGGAGGTGGAACCCCTGGAGGCGCATTTGCTGCCAGGCCCGGCCCTCCTCCTCCATCAGCAGGTGGAATGAACAAACCCTTTATGCCTGGTAATGCTCACTTTCGACCTCCTCCTCCTACGCAAAATGGTGGCGTCGCCAATTTGCAACAATCAATGGGTGGAATGTCTCTTGGACCTGGAGGAAATGCTGGTGGTCCACCACCTCCTCGAGGTGCTCCGGCGTAAGTTAAATTTGAAATTTTTCATGTCAATGAATTTTTTGAAATTAAGTTCTGGTTTGAGTGCCAAAATGAGAATGGTGTTTCCTTTTCTTTCCAAAAGAATCACATCATCGTTATTTTTTTTATTCCTGAGATGATGTTGGCATGACTAAAGTATTTTGATTCTCTTTTCAAATTATTGAAGATTCTAACATATCGTATCTATCTTCTCCTTCAAAAATGATTAAAAAAGTTTTCAAGCAGCGCAACCTCCAACCATGTTCCAACCACCTGTAGCACCCCAAATCGGGACTGGATTTAACGCACCCGCAGCCCCAACACCCATGATGCAACAACAACCTGCAGCACCTCCTGGACAACCTGTGGCTTCTCCCTTTTATCAGCAAGCTGCTCCTCCAGGTGTGGCTCCACCAAATGCGATTCCTGCGGGCGGTGTACCTATGCAACAACAACAAGGTGGAGCTTATCAAGACAATGTTGATTTTGATGTGAAAATTCCAGAACGTATGTTCCGATTATCATGCACACACATTCCTCAATCTGTTTCAATGGTATCTTCTTCCAAAATTCCCTTGGGTGCGGTACTTAGACCACTTGCCCCTCCTGGCCCAGAAGAAGAAGATGTAGATCTTGTGAATCCAGGTGCTGCTGGTATCATCCGTTGCAAAAGGTGGGAATTTCTTTTTCATGCTTTTTTTTACTTTTTATTGGAATATGTCGCTTACTCAAGTTACACTTTCTACACATTGCAGGTGTCGTCTTTACATCAATCCTTTCGTTGCTTGGCTTGAGAATGGACGTAGGTGGCGTTGTAACATATGCGGTCAGCTTAATGAATGTCCAAGTGCATACTTTTGTCATCTTGATGCCGCGAACCAGCGTCGTGATAAATTACAACGTCCAGAACTATCGAAAGGTGTTGTAGAATTTATTGCTCCTTCAGAATATATGGTTCGGCCACCTCAACCACCCTCCTACTTCTTCTTGATTGATGTTAGTGCAACTGCAGTCCGCAGTGGTATGTTGACTTCAGTAGCAAATGCGATAAAAAAGAGTCTGGATGACCTTCCTGGAGAGACGAGGACACAAGTTGGATTTATTACATATGATAATTCTGTGCAGTATTTTAGTCTCAAAGCTGGATTATCCAACCCACAGATGCTGGTAGTTGCAGATTTGAAGGAGTTATTCGTTCCAGCTCCTGATGACTTACTTGTTAATTTGAAAGATTCTCGTGATGTTGTTGAAAGTTTCTTAGATAATTTGCCAACTATGTTTGCTAAGAATATGTCTACCCAAGCTTGTCTTGGTCCTGCATTGAAAGCTGCATTTACAGTGTGCAAAAATGTCGGAGGTAAAATGTGCGTATTTCAATCAGTCTTACCAAATCTTGGAGATGGAGCACTTAAGCCAAGAGAAAATTTCCGTATGATGGGAACTCCTGAGGAAATGAAATTAATCAAACCGGATGTTACATGGTATAAGGACACTGCGGTAGAATTTTGTCGTGCACAAATTGGTGTGGATTTATTTTTGTTCCCTTACCAATATATTGACACTGCAGCTTTGAAACAGCTTTGTGAGAACACTGCCGGAACATTGAATAGTTACCCTATGTTTGATCCTAAAATGGATGGGCCCAAATTTGAGAGCGACCTTATAAAGACTTTAACTCAGACAACAGGGTTTGAGGCAGTAATGCGTATCAGGTGCACAAAAGGAATGCGGATTTCGAATTTCTCGGGAAATTTCTTTATACGTGGAACAGATTTGCTTGCCTTACCAAATTGCACCAATGACTCAGTTTTCGGATTTCAAATTTCTCATGATGAACAGAGTGTGCCATCTAGTGTGTTAACCCTCCAGAGCGCACTTCTTTACACATCCAGTTCCGGTCAAAGGCGCATTCGTGTAATGACACAGGCGATACCGGTGTCTTCACTTGTATCTGATTACATCAATGGTATAGATGTTGATACTGTATGTAATCTTCTCGCAAAACAAGCGCTAAGTGTTACATTGAAGTCAAATTTGGATACTGCCAGACATCGCTTACATACAACATGCATGGATATTGTCAGAGCCTCTAAACAGGGTGATCGCAGATCATCATCCGCTTATGGTGCTGGACCACCTGGAACACAAGGTGCAGATGATGATAAAGAAATTCCTGATAATCTTAAGCTTCTGCCTTTATATACGTTAGCTTTGATCAAGAATATTGCTTTCAGAGGTGGAACGGACGTTCATCCTGATGAACGTGTACAAGCAATGGATAGATTGAACACAATGTGGGTTGAGGACAGTCGTCACTTTATATATCCGAGAATGTTTTCGATCCATAATATGGATGCTGCAGCTGGAAAAACTGCTCCTATCGATGATACTGATGAGGATAGAGAAGATGTCTCCTCAAAATATGCTGGACGCAATAAAGTTGTCTTGCCCCACGTTGTGAATTTGTCAGTAGAACGACTGAGTAGCGATGGTATCTTTCTGCTTGATAACGGAGTTGACATGTTCATGTGGGTTGGGCGTTCTGTTGACCCTGTAGTTATGTCTTCTTTATTTGGGATGGAAACTTTCGACGGAATTGATACTTCTAAGGTAAGCATTTATTTCCAAAGAAAACTATAAACAGGAAGATGTATCTTATTTCTCTCATTCATTTGATACGATAGGTGCAACTTAGAGAAAGTGGTAGTGATCATGCTAGTCGTTTACATGCAATTGTCACTGCATTGAGAGATGAAAAAAACACTGTTGCAAAAGTATCAATTATTAGGGAAGGTGATGATGCTAGGGAGCAACGCTTCTTTTGGTATATGGTAGAGGATAGAGCTTCATTCCAGGGAGGAACTTACAATTATGATGAGTTTATGCAAGCAGTGTGCAAAAATGCTGCTCCAGTGGGAGGTCCTCCAGGTATGCCAAACCAAGGAATGGCTCCATCAGGTTATGGAAGAGGACCTCCACCAGCACCCCGAGGGGGTCCACCGCCTCCAGGTCAGATGAATGGAGGGATGATGCCAGGTCAAATGAATGGAGCAATTATGCCGGGACAACAAAGAGGAGCACCACAACCACCTCCTGGCCAAATGAATGCAGCGATGTTGCCGGGACAACAAAGAGGAGCACCACCACCACCTCCAGGCCAAATGAATGCAGCTATGTTGCCAGGACAACTGAGAGGAGCACCACCACACCCAGCTCCTCGAGGTCCTCCATCGTATGGAGGGCCTCCCCCTCCACCATCAAACATGCAATACAACAAAATGCCTCCAACAGGTCCTCCACCTCCACAACCTCCTGCTGGAAGAGGTGGATTTGCACCGCCTCCCCCTCCCACACAAAATGGAATGAATAGAGGTATGATGCCTCCTCCCCCCCCTGGTCGTAGGTACTGAAAAGATTGCTTGGGCTAACGAATCAATATCTGATCCAGGTTAACTTCATCGAAAGGATACAGACTTCTTATTTACATTTTGGGTTCAAGTTGGAAAGTCGCTTCTATACAAATGTCTCACACAAGTAAACATTGTTGAGACCCTAAATTTTGTAACGTCTAAGATCACTGATAAATTAATATGGAATTCTAAAAAGAATATTAGTGAGGTTCAAAATTGGCGAAGGTAAAAAATAACACTAATTCGATCAATAATCTAAAAATTGCTTTAGTACAACGTCCATCTTGATATGTACTCGAATATTTCATGTAATCTAGAGGGATATTTTCATTGACAATGAGGGTAAATGGGAGTCCACACCTAGTAGAGCACAATGTAGTTAGAATGATACAATAGTTAATTTAATGGTCGCTACTACATTTTTCATTAGAACTAACCCTCCAGCGTTCGTCTAAAGTTTTCATATCACATTTAAAAATAGATTTCCCAAGCTTCGTATTCACAACATTATGCTGTTGACAAAGCCACTGAGATAAATCTTTACGTGATGTGGTTCTGTGTGAAAAAATATGCAAGGTGTCAAACAGATCAGTATACGCTAGAATGAGAATTGTTTTTGAATAAGACGAAAGCAATGAACTTACTTGACAGGGAATTTTTCTATATTCTCTTGAAAATCTGCTGCGCAATATGTACAAGGATAAAATTTTGCCAAAGTGGAGATAAATCCTTTCATTGCTATTTGATCATCATGAGTTGGGTTCTCAGGATACCATGCTGCCATACTATGCAAAAGTTTCCAAGTCCCTGTCCCTAGCTCACTGCTAGAAGGTGGGCATTCAAACTTGACATGTCCCTTTTCGCCCGAGGTTTTTTTTACATTGTTAGATTTCTCTGCATGGCTCATAGCCGCGTTTAACGCCGAAACTGTGTCTGCACATGCTGGTCTTTCGCAATCATTATCAAAGAGAGAGGGTGGAAATGGGGATTTAGCCATTTTTATGGTGTAAGAAGTCCAAATTAAAGAGTATTGAATTGCAAAATTTTGTTGTTTCTGGAGTTACGATTTGAGTAAAATGTATCTGGTTGGTTTTCATAAAACTGTGATGGAAAATGATCCACAGCAATTACAAGAATTGATATTACGTAGGTTAGGGTACATTATTTTTGCATTATAACTCGTAGTCAGTGATCATTGATTACTGCTGATCATCGACGATGTTCTTGGCTAATTAAAAATGAACTATAACTTGAAACAATCACACAGGTCACAAGGAGACTACTGTAATAATTTCCATCGAGAATTCGGTACTTTATACTTTAATTTCGGAAAAGAAAAAAACCGAAGAAGAATTATATTTGCTACTAAAGGTAGAAAAGATTCCCATAGAATCTGGTGAAGATTAATAATATTATCTCCACCTCCCTATTCGTTGCCACCAGTCCAACTGGTCACCAAATTTTTGGGGGGTCTTTTTTTCTGTTTCGCTTATCTTTGTTCTACAATCACTATTTGAACCTTCATCTAAATTAATCACGGGTAGTGGATTTCCGATTGGAAATTTTTCATAAACAATTTTATGATTGTTGACAATAAAACCAGCTGCTTGTCTATGAACAAGAAGCTCCCATCGTGCTTTTTCAGCTTGTTTTCGAAAATCATTGTATCGCAAAACACAATCATGAATTTTTTTTCTGTGTGCAAAATCGTTTGTCAAATCATTATGAGATTGCAACAAATTATCATATTCAATTTTTTCTTGCTTCATACATCGAAGAGCTAGTAATATTTTATCCCCCTGTTTTCCAAGTGCCTTCCCTATCGTTCCTTTAAGTTCATCTTCGATAGTTTTTATATGCATGGAAGGATCATGAACCGCACGAATGTGCTCCAAGTATTGATTGGATGTATCTGTATTTTTGACGTTTTTTGCAGAGCGCTCCCATGTGGAGGTTGGTTTAGAAGGCATATTGACTGTGTAACTTCCAGAGGAAGATGATGAGGAAGAAGAGAGGAATCTGACATTTGCTTGAGAAGATAAATGTTTGCGAATGCTTCGAATTGCACCGTCAACTTTACTACTGGTGTTGCAGAGGTACCTTGTTTTCATGTTTTTTTCTTTTGATTTTGCCTGTCTCAATGATGAAGTATGTTATCTAAAGGATTTTTTTTTCTCATTTCACTTGAGGTTTTCTTTGTATTTTTCTTGTAATTTCGATAATCTTCTGGCTGCTATCTTTTAATGTGGTTTAATAAAAAAATTGGAAATGAAAATTCTGCCGATCCAATTTTGCAACAAAAGGTTTACGCATTTGTTCTTTTGGAAAAGTGTAAATAGGAAGAGTCCATGTTGATTCTCACTTGAACCTCAAGTAAGTACATGATAGTATCGATACAAAGCATTCCTATTATATGCAGCAACGTGTGTTCTCTTCGAATGATTACTTCATTCAAATGTAGAATAGCTACTAAGCAATTTTCGTAGAAAAATCTGTTGTTCAAAAATGGAAGCAAAAGCTGGAAAATGGGATTTTGATAATGTTGGTGTTCTAAATACAAACCATATGAAAGTCCTGATGACGTTATCAAAATGCTTCACTCTACGTAGTGTACTACGTTGCAAAATTATGAAATAAAATCCGAATCGTAGTTACTTACATGTCGGCTCACGCACACCTTCCACACATAACTTTCAATCTGGAATTAAACTTTGGTCAATTATTTTTTCTTCTTTGTACATTCTCCCAAGATGCCTCCTAACGCAGACGTTTCCAGAATCCGTCACCGCTTCCCCAATAGCAATGACGATGATGCCGTAGGGGAAGAAACCACTGCCCGTGTGACGACCATCAAGCACTTAGCAGGAACAGAGGTTGCTATTGAGGGAATCATTTACGATTTGACTAGTTTTAAGCATCCTGGAGGTGATTCCATTCTCATTTTTGGTGGAAATGATGTTACCGCACAATATAAGATGATTCATCCCTACCATACTAGACATCATTTGGAGAAAATGAAGATTGTTGGAAAAGTCACAGATTATGTTCCCGAGTAAGTTGCAAAAAATGATTTTTTCTTTGAAAGTTACATTTCGTCATTTCTTTGAAAATGTGGAAACAAATATTATTTGATTGTAAGTCACGTAACAATTTGCCCTCATCAGCTCTCATGAATGTATTTGTTTCGTTTTGATAGGTATGAGTTTGAATCTGAATTCGCCAAGGATATGAAAAGAGAAGTATTCAAAATAGTGCGACGTGGAAAAGAATTCGGTACTGTCGGATACCTCGCCAGAGCAATTTTCTATTGCTGTCTTCTAGCCTTCTTACAATCGCTTTGGGTACGATTTGGATCCAGCATTACTCTTGCCATTGTTCTTGGAATATCTCAAGCATCCATCGGTTTGAATGTCCAACACGATGCCAATCACGGAGCTGCTAGCCGTCAACCCTGGGTTAACGACTTGCTTGGATTTGGTGCTGATTTTATTGGAGGATCAAAATGGCTGTGGATGAGCCAGCATTGGACTCACCATGCTTACTGTAACCACAACGAGAAAGACCCAGATAGTTTCAGCGCTGAACCCATGATGCTTTTCAACGACTATCCTCTTGACCATCCTGCTCGTAAATTCTACCATAAATTCCAAGCACTTTTCTTCCTTCCAGTGCTCTCTTTCTATTGGCTCAGTTCTGTTTTCAACCCACAAATTTTGGATTTAAAGCAAAGAGGAGCGGAAAGCATTGGATACAAAATGGAAAGTGACTTTGTGAAAAGCCGTTGTAAATACGCTATCGCAATTCGTCTTTTATACATCTACATGAATTGTGTAACTCCCTTCTTCTTCCATGATGCTAAGACAGCTATTGGACACATTTTGTTGATGGGAGCTGCTGAGAGTCTTACCCTCAGTGTACTCTTTTCCCTCTCGCATAATTTCGAACACTCAGACCGTGATCCCACAAAGACATTCCGCGAAAAGGGTGATAAAGTATGCTGGTATAAGGCACAAGTTGAAACTTCTAGTACTTATGGTGGATTCATTTCAGGATGTTTGACTGGCGGTCTTAACTTCCAAATAGAGCATCATTTATTCCCCCGTATGTGCAGTGCATGGTACCCATTCATTGCCCCTAAAGTCAGAGAAGTTTGTAAGAAGCACGGTGTAAGGTATGCCTACTACCCTTGGGTTCATCAAAACTTTATTTCCACTGTGAAATATATGCATTCTACGGGTACAGGTGCAAACTGGGAAATGGAACCTCTGTCCGGAAAATGAACAGTGTATTCATAAATTTTACTGCCCTTTGCTTGAAGTCATCATTTTCTTCATGAAAGGATGTACTATTTTACATCCTTACCAAATAACTTATTAAGAAGCTTATTATACACTTACTACCTTTCATTGCGAACACATTTTTTACATTATATCTTAAATTAGAATAGAAATAAGGTACACATAAAAACACTTGAAGAAAGGGACTTCAGTTTCAAGAATGAATCGTTTACGTCAAGAAACACTTTGTTCGAGTTACATTGCAACACCTATAAACTGCCACTCATTTCTTGAGCTGATACCATCAATACCAAAAATTATGGAAAAAAAACAAAAATATCGTTACATAGTTCATGACAAAAACCCATACCATCATATTATAGCTTCTGAGAATATTTGATATCCCATTATTTGTTGCTTTTTGATTTTGTGTACTGAGGAGCATTAGTCAGCACTAAAAGGAAACATTAAACATCAAAATTCCAGAATTCTTTCCTTACCTCAGTTTAAGCCTTGTCATTAATCACTTTCTTTTAAGACTCTTTTCCACAAAAGATTTTTGTAAGGGAAAGGGAATCAATTTTAGAAGAGTCAGATTCTTCTCCTCCCCAATTGACATGTATTCATTGTGAAAGCCACAAATTCTACTTATGACAATGACTCTGGTTCAAAGACTGTGCAAGACCTAAAGATAGCAATCTGATAGTAAATCCAATGCAAGACAAAAAAGGAAGTTATTTCGCTTGGATGACTTAACATTGGAATTGAGAAGGATTCAACCATGGTCGACACAAACAAGTATTTTACAAGAAACCTTTTTTCGCTGAAACAAGTTTTACAATCAATAAGTATCAATCAATAAGTATCAATCAAAATTACTTAGAGCATCTTCGTACAAAGAATACAAATACTTTGACCACTTTTGTATGAATGCTGATTCATAAGGAGTCATGCCATTGTTGTGAAAGCAATGTATCAATGAATTTTCTTAAAAGACAATTTCGAAGGTTACTACTAATATACTTACAAACACAAACACAAACACAAACACAAACACAAACACAAAGATATTTAAATGCGTGCTGCTATTTGTTATAGCACGATTAATGAATAAAGTATGAAGAGACTTGTATCTTAATCCTCCTTTTCTTGTTCGTTTCATAAATCTGTAATCATGTCTATGTTCATGTAGCACTTCATTTTTGGGTATAGGAACAAACGAATGATCAAACAAACGTAGAATGCATGAATAAAAACTTGATTACTATCGTGTCCTGTAGCTTACCATATGTTGTTCAGGACAGTCATCATAGTACATAGTTTAAATAAAGTACTACGATCCTACGGTCATGGATATGATAGTCATGCAATGAGATGCGTTTGTCTACAGAATATTTAAAGTAAACAAATTTATTTAGAAAAGGATCTTGAGAGTACAGAAAGTGTGGACTGTAGAAATTTCGACTTATGACTACTTATCTTCACACCATCTTTCCACAATCCTCGATTGAACACAAGGAGAATGAGCTACAACAAGGTTTCAACAAATCCCGGTGGTGATAGTAACTTCCCAAGCTCTTTCACTAGGGATGAGAAAACTTCGAAAGGATTACTTCTTAACCGTCTAGGAAGCTACAACTTCAGGCGAAAGGTCAATTACATCGCTGTTTTTGCCATTTTTATTTTCGCTGCCACAATTGCCACTTATGAGCTAGGAAAGGAACATGGTAATGTTCCAGAAGCAGGTAAGTCGAATCCAGACGTAAGAAGAGAAATTTAACTTTCGAAAACGTGTTGGACTTCCTTGCACTGGCGGATTAGAAACTGATCGTTATGAAAATACATTCCTCCGCACTATTTTGTTTGTGCCGATACAAATGGCGAACAATTCAATGTGGTTGCTTTTGTTTAGTTTTTGCATCTTCGAAGTAGAAGTTGCTTGGAATTGCTGTTTTGCTGAGAATATGAAACACGACGTGCACCATATTGTCTTCCATGCAACCTTGCTTTTGGGAAGTTGTTCTTATCGTGCATCGCTTCTTTGTACTCGTTGTTTTTGATTTTTGCATGTACCCCTGTTTGATTGAAACATGTACTCTACAACTTTTTATTCTTGCATAGACATAGTTCCATCTTCATTGAATGACCGCATGTAGAATCGTACTGCCAGCAACGCAAAGTATGCAATTAGCATGTTTATGAATCGATACGCCTATTATGATATAAATTAGTTATATAATCTAGATAGGTCTTTCGAAGCTTGACTCTGAACAGGGCTCAAAGTAGGAAGTCAAGATCCCGTTAGAAAGTACATCTTCACGTCGTCGCCAACCCGTTAAGGAACACGTGGGCGAACAAAACAAAATTAATTTAGAGAATAAAAAGTCAGTCTCTATGCAGCACGGGAGAAGAAACTTATCTTCGTATCATTACGCAAAAAATAAAAGGACTTTTGGGTCAAAAAGTTCGAGGACAAAAGTTATCATTTTTGTAACCACAACTGTCTTCTATACTGCCTTTCTGTATAGATCGGGTATGTTTTCGAAGAAAGACACTTCTTGTCAGTAGACCTCGTTTGATTGTAAAGGAGATCATTTTGTTCTTGACTATTCTCAAAACTGTTTCGATTATTGTCTTTTATGAAAGACCTCTTCTCACTTTTTCTCCGTTTCTTTCCTTGTCTTTCTCACCTTAGGAGGAGCTGGTACTTTCTTGAAGCCAGGCAACGCAGAGGACCAACCTAGCACAGGTGCAGAGATGGGAACTTTAGCCAAAATGAGCGCCAGTGGTCGCAAGCTCAGCATTTCCACATGGAATATTGCTGCTATCAACAATAATCCTTTTGAATACTGGATTACCATCGATGGAAACCCCGATTACGAGAAGCTAATGATCAATATTGAGAATTTTTTGGAGGATCCAGGTGACAAAGATATTCCCGTCTCTCAAGTATTCACCCCACAGATGTTTGATTCTTTGGAAAAGACTATGCTTTCTGTTGGCTGGGATGAAAACAAAGAAGTTAGGAAGTACTGGGAGAGTGATTACATGAACCGTAATATCATCTCAGGTTTCCTGAAAGACGCAGAGCTTGGAAGCAAGCGCTTGGCTTCCATGCCTGATCGTATTACAAACACTATCAATGTTGAAGGAAAAAGTGAACCTGTATGCCGACCAACTGTTATTAACATGTATGAAGAGGATCTGAGTGATTTGAATACTTGGTTTGACGCCTGGATGGTAAGTTAAATTTTTGTTTGCTAAATTGGTTATTTTTGAGCTGCATATCTGATATCGTTATCCTTTTTGTTCCATTTGTAACAATAGAATTTCATGTTCGAAGCACCTCTTCCAATTAAAACATCAGCAGGTGTTGAATCAAAGATCCCCTACTCCATGTTGAAACCCATTAGCAAAGCTAAATACCCAGCTATCACTGAGGCAGAAGAAGCCATTTCCATTCCTCTCCAAACCATGTGTGGCGCCATCTTTGATGCTATCTTGGTACACATGATGAATACTGTTTCCACTCCAGATGTTTGGCAACCACTTAAACGCACCATGGTTGAAAATCTTAACCGCAAGAAGGTACCACACACCATTGACATCCTCAAAACTACCTACGGCGAGACAGATGTAATAACGTTGCAAGAAGTTTCTGCCTCATTCATTGATCTCGCAAGAAATAAACTTGGTCAAAATTTCCATGTTGTTGCACCAGCTATTATTGATGCTGTAAGAGATCAAAATTCTGTCATTTTGCTCAAAAAATCAACTTTCCCCCACGGTCCCACTGGTGAGCTTACTGAGCTCGTACAAAATTCTTTCCCTGAGGGAGTTAAGGTTCCAGTAGCCGATGGAGATGTTCTTGCCATCACTGCCACTGACGTTGACGATGTTCTCTACTTCATTGCGTCCTTTCATGGTGATACTAATGGGCTTGCTACTATCCCTGTTCTTAGGGCTGTTAAGAAAGCCATGGCTTCCGACCCAGCCTTAAGTGCGCATCATTTCATCTTTGGACTTGATGCTAACACATACGAGCAAGGACAAGCAGGAAAGAAACAAGATGTTTTGGAGTGGGGCCAGGAATACGTGTCTCATGATCTTACATCCTGCTGGGGTGACGTTCCTCAACCATCCAATTACACCACATACAATGCCCGTACATATTTGCAACCTCAACTTAACAAAGCCTGTAAGAGTTCAGAAAAGCGTGCGCACGGTGATGTTAATCCCAAGGATTTCATCTTATTTGGCAAGGATGACTTTGAAGTAGTACACACCTGGAAGGTAAGTTGTTTCTTTATTTTATGTGATCATGACAATATCATTGCTAATGCTTTTCTTTCATGTATTATAGGATAATACCGGTAAGAAGGAGTACGTTGAAGACATGGCCTTCCCAACTTTAGAGTTCCCTAGTGATCATGGAATCTTGTCCACGATTCTCAAACCTAAAGTGTAATTTAGTACATTCAGTTCTATCCTCTGTATAATTTTCCGGAAACTTTCGCCAAATTTAGATTTCTCAATAAAAAATTAGATCAAGTTTCTTTTTATTCCATTTCGTTTATTTTGTGTACTCTTTCTATAAATGTGCCATATGCTAAAAGATAGGGTACAAGAAAGTAATGATTTAAAAAGGGAAAACTTTTATAAAATTTTGAAACTGATCATAATATATAATTTAAAAATGCAGTGAATCCCAAATGACTACATTGAACATACGGTCTCCATGGTTATCTAATCCTCCTTTTCGGGGTCAATACAAAAGAGTATGTAGTCGTAATTCAAGCCAACCAAAGTCAAGGCAATTTACTCGATTTCGGCCTTTGACCCCGATATCTATGAACGATAACAACAATTATGAGTTTGAAAAATACGATGACTTACTCATTGACAGCAGTAAGATCAATTCACTCCTTTTTCCACTCCCAAAACCAGACAATATAGTCTACCCTTCCAGAATTAGTTCACCTTCATTTAAGCTTACGTGTAAGCGACCCAAACCAAATTCAGATAATTTCATTTGTGGTTCAGGACTTGATCAGCAATCAAATAAATCAACAATAGCCACTGCTCAAAGAGAAAAGAGAAAATGCACACCAGTTTACCTTGGGAGTGGAAAAGATTTATATAGCACTTGCCCTGTGTATGGTTCAGTATGTTGTTCAAGGATGAGATGCACAAGTTGCAATTTTATTGTTTTGCGCTTTGAGGGTGAGTATCTGCATCGTTTACAACATTAATACATTATTACAAAATTCTCTCCGAAAAGAAGTTAAGCTAAAATTGTCAAAATGATTACAATAGGTAAACAATGGAGCAACAGAGTAGACTATTTATTTTTTCGCAAAGTTGTGCCAGACAGGCAGAAGCTATTGTCGCAACTTGTAGATGAGGAAAATTCTGTTTCTTACTGTTGTCAGTGTTCATGGACACACGTGAAGAAACGAACAAGACTAAAAGAAGCAAGATGTCATGGTTCACGACTGAAATGGATCTGTACCGGAAACTGCCAACCATATTGAAGACCTGTTGCTGATAGTAGGACCGATTTGAAAAAATAGAGAATCATTTTATGGCTCATTAGAAAATTTAAGCATGACATGGGTTGCATCATTTATTTTACTAACATGTTATGATTATCTACATCTCTTAATGCATATCTAATTGGTTGCATATGAAGGACAAACAACTCTAAAGCTTCCATTGATATACTATCTTCTACATCTCCAGACTTCGAAGCAGTATCCAAATCTTCCATTAATTTTAGGTAATTTGATAAGCATTCCCTCATTTGTTGAATAGAAATGTTTCGTGTTGTAGGTAAGCCTCGCATAGCACAAGCTACTAGAACCTCTTCATCAGTGAGCATGTGACAGGCGAACATTCCCAACTGTTCGCGAATCAAGTGCGCATCGTCGTTTATTATCTCTTTTGCATTTTTTTTGAGAAAATATTTAACAAGTTGCAACGGTAGAATCTTCACCATAAATGCATTCAAATGATTTGTGAATTTAAATATTCCTGTTGCGAGCGAAAGCTGAAGCAGATGTTCTCGTGAGAGAGTGTTCAAGGATATTGAATTGTCGCCTTGCTTATAATCAATTATTTTGAATAAATCATCGCCTTCTGTCAATAAAAGGCCTGCAGCATCCCCCATACTATTGATAGATTTGGCATGAGATTTCAAATCAAAGTTGTTACTCGTAAAAATGATAGACGCCAATTTCTCATAATGAACTAGTTTTTGAATATATTCTAGTTCAAGAAACAAAAGCATTTTTTCTTCATTATAAAAATGTCGAGATAACAATAAACGAGGAAAAATAATGCCTAAAACGACAAAGGCATTTCCAAACACTGGAATGATTCCCCACAACGTAACAACTGGGGCACATGACAGAAGATCCTTTATTAATCTACGCTGTTGTTCTTTTTGTCTTCTTGGAATATAGCCTATAGAATGATCGTTGACATGGAGATGAGGGAGCTTCGTCCACCTTTTTGTAGCCTTATCCTTGTCCTGAATTGTTTTTATATTTTGCCACGAGCTGTGCTTGTTTTTTGAAGCATCATTTATGTACTGATACGTCAAGCAATCATAATATAGCTGTTTAGCACCATCGGGAAAGGACCGAAACATTTCCCATGATTTACTAAAACTCGAGCTATTGCGATGTAAGGATGGAGAAAAAGGATATTGTTTCACCAAGCTGATATGAAATGAAAAATCTTTGATTGGTGCATACCAGTTAACCTGCGCAAACAAATTGTGTTGATTTTTTCTCGAACAAATTATAAAATTTGTATTCCTGATCATGGCAAGAGAAGCTTCTGAGGAAACCAAAACAAAAATTTTCAAAGCATTAAATGTCTATTCCCGATATGTTGCTCCTTTGTTCGCAACAAGTAAAGATACAGAAGAAATGGGTTATGTGTATCTTCTTTTGATCATCAAGCTTACTTTGTAGTAAACGAAGATCCTGCTGTTGGGTTCAAAACGCGGGGTTCCCCTTTTTTTGTTTGTTTGATCGAATGTATTGAAAATGACGTCAAACTTTTTCAACTTTTTTTTTTCAATTAGGTATATTTTCCAAGAGTTAGTTGGTTTGAATCGGGAGGGTGACTTCAAAAGTAAAACGTAAAAATATTACAAGCATCAGTCTTTATGTACTTAACTTGCCCTACGTCATGATTCGTGATTGATTTTTAGCTTATTTTTTAAGGTGGTGG
>Ga0209092_10001162_pt1 | contig 26366 bp, 26 predicted proteins | sample FraStrMetagenome_FD_187446 | JGI IMG/M metagenome (GOLD analysis project Ga0209092, IMG submission 187446) | Marine eukaryotic phytoplankton communities from Arctic Ocean - Fram Strait ARC3M Metagenome (SPAdes) (version 2) | ecosystem: Environmental > Aquatic > Marine > Oceanic | place: Fram...
ATACGTCGGGTACAATTTATACGAAGGACAAAAGAAGCTGCAACTCAGGCAGCATGCGCTGGAAATAGCAGAGGGTACCATTCAGAATATGGGTACTCATGGTTCAATAACAGGGAAAACGATGACTCGTATTATATGTTTCGATCATATAACAACTGCTACTACTCCTCTTCCGAACCTGTAACTGATGAAGAGGATGAGTTGTAACTACAAAGTAATTTATACCTGGTACAAGAGTAGAAGTTTATAAAATAAAAGAATACAGTTTAAAAAAAATACAATAAGCACAAAGTCCTGGTGGGCCTTTGTGTGGTTCAATTCCACATTGGTGCATAAATGGTTCTACCGATTGTAAACTACAAAGAAAAGGTTACATTTTATAACTACTAAGTTCATTTCTGTTGTTCCAAGTTCTATGCCAACCCTCAAACCTTCTCAGTTACCCCCATTGATGCCAAGCTCACAAACATCATCGTCTCCAAGCTTTGTTTCGTCTGTTGAGCCTTCTTTGGTACCAACTATGATACCTTCCGACGATCCTTCTGTTGTTCCAAGTTCTATGCCATATAATATGGAATTACGTCGAAGAGTAATTCTCCATACCTCAAGATTTCTATTCAATACGGAAATTTCACGCTCTGTCTTAATACCTATTGGATTTTCCATGAAGAGGAAGACTTTATATATCTAGCAATAAATTCCTCTCCATATAAACCAACGACCTGGTCTCCATGCTCCTTAAAGCCACGAAGCTCCTTCCGGCAATTGGGAGCGCCACAAGAACACGAGAAATTGTCTATTTCGTATTCCGATGCCTCATAATCCCACAACAACTCTTCGCCGTATTCAACATTACGCAAGGCTATAAAATCGTAGGCATTGAAAGCATTGCCTTTGACTCCAACATTGGCAGAGCAACAGTGATTGATCATAATAGCCGGTAAATTCATGGTTGCATGCATGTTCCAATCGATTTGAACTGAATGGGAGTCGCGTTCAGCGCTTAATTTCAAAGCTTTTCCCACGAATATTGTCTCTCCTGAACATGGAAGATGTCAACCAATTATAAGTGCGGAACCAAATTTGGTTTTTATTATCATCCAAACTTACTCACCTTTCGAAAAGTCACGATCAGCAAAAATAGCTCTACCGAAAAGACTTTTTTTAATTTGAACAATGTTTTTGTATCTTTGGTTTGTTTCATCTACTTCTTCTTCTTTACACGTAAAATCGTGTGCCTTGACATTTGTATCTTCACAATTCAGTTTTTGAACAATACAATTATTAGTATTAGTATTAATACATGTACTTGTACATCTCAATAACGAATGAGCTGGCTTAGACAGGGTGACTTTACTTGTAAAATAGCTTCTCAATGATATAGAAGAAATCATTTCGAAATGAACCTCAATTGGCAATATAAAAACGTAGCACAAAAATGGTTATTTTTGAAGCAAAAATTGCTTTATGCTATTTTCACTCCGTTATCAGTCCAATTCCAATAATCAATCACAATGATCAAATAGATACAATAAAAAATAAAGAAACTACAATGCCAGCCTGATTGATTGATGGATTCTATTCACATGTTAACTCATCTCAACAATCTCCTTTTTCTTTGCGCTCCTTCCACGTGTTTTGCGATACATGAGAAAGAACTCGTTCTCGTACGATGGCGATGGCACAACAATCGTGACATCTAACGATTGGTCTGAAACTAGCTCATTCCCGGTTCAACATCTGTACATTGTACATGCGCACTTTCTGCTGCGAACGAATGAAAACAGAGCACGAACGGAATACATGTACCGGTACCGGTACTCGCTTTTTCTTCTCTCAAATCTCAAATCTCTGTTTTGTGGGTGCAAGATGCAACACGGAACACGAGACATACCATAAATAAGGAAACACACACGAATTCACATTGGAGAGAGAGAGAGATATAGAGTTTCCCTCGCACGAAACACATCGGGATCGCCTTGCATGCATCGACCTCTGTTAGACGCGAAAGACGACGAGTTGGAAGGCTCCCCCTCAGCGAATCATCATCACCACTTGCAGTATTATCATAATATTATGAGCAATAGCTCGTGGCGACCTCCTACACCTCCTTCTACTACGCAATCGCCAAAATCTCGATTTAACACTAACTTCACGGAGGGTAGCAGTTCGCAATATTCAGGAACGCTTCCACCTCCTCCGGTCTGGACACAAATTATGACGACCGTTGCGAAACATACCAAGCTTGATACGGAAGATAGTAGCGATGTTATCTTTGATAATGTTAAGTATGACGAGTCGTTGTTAATGGATGAGGAACATGGTGTTGCTGGAGGAGAGAATTTAGCTCCGAATAATATTTCAAAGCAACATGTACATCGTGGAAAAGAGGGAAAGCCACAAGTTTACGTCGGTGTTTCGAAAGAAGAGGGGAATTTAGATCGAATAAGGCAGCAATGTACTTTATTTTATGATGGGGAAGACAAACGTGATGTGGGCAGGGGTTTGGAGCAGTTGGAGCAAAAGAGCGCTAACGTGGGCAACGGACTTGGTCGTTTTCTTCAATCGTCAGAACAGCCGGATTACGTAAGAATTCGGCGCAATTCTAATCATGAGCGAAGTGATTCAACCCTATCAATTGCTTCTACAATTTATGATGTTCCATTACCTGATGAAAAGTTATTTGATGACTCGTCGACTGTGAATGCGGAGGATTTTTCTTCGTCCAGTGTCTATCGTAAAGATGGATCCGGGAAATTGAATTATCGCCTCCCTACAGATAACGTTCGTTTAGCTGTCGTTCCAAATCTTGAGCCTGGAATTCTGTCCATGGTCGTGGGTTCCGATCCATCTCAAAAGAAGCTACAAGGGAATAGTCCCATAGATGACAAGTTTCAGAGGTACAAATGGGGAGAGGTTTCATATGTTTTGACCGTCGACGACGATTTGTACAAGAGAGTTGTGGACGAAATGGCCGCTTCTTTGCGAAGTCCTATTAAACACAGCTGTGCAAACCAGTCAGGGTCGGCCGATATCAGAATTGCCTTGACTATCTTGTCTTTCTTCTTCTTGTTTTTGTTCATTACGACTTTGTTGTGGCCAACTCAGTAATTTAGGTTCCAGCAGTGCATTCACTAATGTATTATAGAATATTTTTTTTGGCGTCTGTGATGACTGATGACGTATTGACTTTCGACCCAGTGCCGGACTTTTATCTTTTTTAATTGTAAACTTGGTTCGAGTTGTTTTCAAGAGGAGCCACAAATAAGGACGAGGAATCATCATGAATGTTTTCTCTGCTCCCTGTACGTGTTAGGATGGAGATGATTGGTACATGTGATGTGTATAATCCATTGTAGCCGCGTAAAGGCAATTGACATTGGTGTTTGAAAATCTATTTGGCAAGTATACATGTTACTTAAAACTTTTAGCAACATGCATATACATGAAATTGTCCAAAACACCATTGACGTGAACGTTTTCCCGAAAGATTCATTCCATTTTTTGGAAGTTTGTACAGCGCGTCCTATTGTTCAATCTAATGGAGCGGAAGGTACGTTAAACGTACGCACATTACACAGGCAAGTGAGTGGACTTGTTCCAAGCAAAAGAAATTGGGTGAATGTACGCTAGCATTTAGCGCAATGTAAATAGAGTGGATGAAGTTACTTGTTGAAGGAACATCACATATAAAACGATACTTCAACATATTTTAATTGTTGGTAGACCAAAGTTCAGAAATAATTCTTCTCCAGAATAACATGCTATCCAAGAATTCAATACGCCTAAGCTGCTCAAGGAAATTCACCATCAACAAACTGCATTGAAGACATGTTTCATCATAATGAGAATATTTTCGTCTCCCCAGACTTGCATTCAATCGAAAAGAAATTTTGTTACGCCGAATATGAGGCTTTTAACGTACTTAGTACATAAAGCCTACCGGTAGCTGGGACACCTCTGGATACATTGTACAGTACTTACAATATACCTGCTACATGTATCAAGAAGATCTTATTTATTTTAGTAATCTTAATGCTAAGAAGTAATTGATAATGGTAATGAGATAAGCTTCTTGTGGTGAAATTAATGAGGAAAAAGTAGTATCAATGGACGATGGTGGTGATGAGCACATGATACATGAGTACATGAGACATGAGCAGCACTTATGTTTATGTACCGGTACTCTCACATATTTTTTACTGTCACGGTCATTTTATTGTGAAAACGGTTGGAGGTTGGAGGCCAGATGGAAAAAGCGTGATTGCTAATTGCTAACCGTCAGGATATCGACATCAACATACACATACATGACACATGACATACGTACTACGTACCCCGAATTCGTAGAACAGAAAACAGCTGTTCCAAAAATTACCTCTGACGTTCGAACATACAATTTAAAAATGATAAATGAGAACAAGAAGAAAGCGTACTAAAAGGCACGGAGCAATAATGTTCAAAACTAAAACTTGTCTACTTATCAACAAATCACACATTTCGGTTGAAACACTTTTTCGAAATGAATGCTCTCCTTATTGAAATCATAGACGAACCCAAAAATAATTTATTTAACGCAATGCAATTTCTGCATAGACACGATTCGCTTTCCATCCAACTTCTCTATCCAAAAATCACAAAATCCCGTTGCATTCTGCATTCTCCACGAGTCTCTAACCTCCTACGAACAACGCATACGGACCGAAATATTTGTCAACACAAAACGCAACAGACCTGTCCTACACACAGTTCACGTATCGTAGATCTCTACACAAAGACGTTCAAGACTACGACACATTCGACTTAGCCATCACCCGTAGTCCTACTAGTGTCCACGAAACGACAGAGCAATGTAAGTACAGTGTGTGTGGTAGTGGTAGTTGTCGTAGTCGTCGCAGTAGTAGTAGGAGCAGTATGGAACAATCCATTGTACAATGATGGATCGAGCAGCGGTTCGTATGCAGTGAAATTCGATTCCCACGGAGGACGATGGGACAGCAGGCAGCAGAACGGCCCCCGTTTATTTGTCATGCTCGAATGTTTGGGTCCCTTGTCATGGGTCGGAGTTAAACGATGGTCGGATGCTGTCGCTTGTGTTTCATGGTAGCAGGGTGTATATTGCTTACTTACACTCATTCATGGTGTTCTCGTCTTCGTCATTGCGTGTTTAGGGATTCTCACAATCAACTTCATGGATACGCCTCCATGTTCCCGAATCAGGGAAATCAGCAAATGCAGCAATATGGTCAGGGACTTATGGGTGTTCCGATTCCTCAAATGCAGCAGCCTGCTCCAGTGCCGTCCGCGGACAATCAGGCTATGATCGTTACGATGACGAGGTATTCTAGCAAACGTGCCGTTCGTGATCCTAATGCTCCCAAGCGTAACCTCAGTGCGTATTTGCTCTATCAAAATTCGATGAGGTCAACGTTTAAGCAAGAGAGGCCAGAATTGAATTTTGGAGAACTGGCCAAGTACACTTCTGCGCGTTATGCTGAGTTAACTCCGGAGGAAAAAGATGAATGGAAGCAGAAGTCTATTGCTGACAAGGAACGTTACGATAGAGAGTTGAGTGAATACACTCCCCCTCCTGGTGAGTGATCCATATTGAATTTAAACTGTTTTCTGTATCATTCTGATGATTTTCAATACTTTCCCATTTGAAGGTTACAATGCGAAGGGTGATGCGTTGGATATGTCGGGGAAAGTCGCTGGCCGTAAGCGTGCGCAAAAGGCGCAGAAGGATAAGAATGCACCCAAGCGGAACTTGAGTGCCTATTTGCTTTTCCAAAATGCGAATAGGGAAACTTTGAAGAGAGAAAACCCCGAACTATCATTTGGGCAACTCTCAACGTAAGTGAAGCAGGCTGGATTGGAATAAATGATATGCGTTAATTTAACTGACTATTTGATTTCTTAGGTTGACTTCGGCGAAGTACTCCAAGTTAACGCCTGAGGAAAAGGCTGTCTGGACGAAGAAGTCTGAAGATGATAAGCTCCGTTATGAGCGTGACCTTGCCATGTACAGGCCCCCTCCTGGATTTGACGCCCAAGGCTTTCAGATTACAGCGGGAATGGATGATGGTCGTGGAGGGAAGAGGTCTGGTAAAAGGGCCGCTAGGGCTGAGGTGATTCAGTTCACGATGCCTTGCCCTACTATGCAATATCCTGATTTATTGCAGCATCATACAGATCCTACTGATCCCAGTGCCCATCTCCATACTATTTGAGTTGAAAAATGATGGATAATTTTTTACTTTGCACATCGACGCAGCAGCACCTTAACTCCCTGATTATGAAAGTACATAATGTTAAGTCCAGGACTCAATACTTTTTTAAGGAACGAGGTAGTTCAGAATGTTTACAGTATGGGTGAAGAAAGGTCAATGCATGTCTTTTCCTTTTGTTTGTAGTATTAAGTTATAGTATCTACTAAAGTAGTTTATATGTTATTTTATTGATGTTTGGGCAGTTTTGTTAGCTCGTGGATGTTCGATTGGGTGCATAGTTAAAGATTTTGCGATGATATGAGTGAGAGTATCGAAAAATGATGGGGTATGATGATCATGTTAAGATTACATATGTTTGATATGAGCGCGTAACATCATCAATACAATCGTTATTTCCCTATTAAAAGGTATATATATAAAATACATCGTCTAACCATGTGTTGGATGACTACAAGAGTGTATTGGTTTATACTTAGTCTTACAGGCAATGAAATATTGAATACAAAACCTATCCAACTTGTTGATTTATGGAAAAAAATACAATTGCGACAGGTGCCGGAACAAATGCTAAACAATATATTTTGTCATAAATGTAAGTTTGCTTCCAAAGAGCAATAAAGATCTTTCCTTCAATCTTGGAACTTCCAAAAACCTTCATTGTAAAATACAACTGTTTTGCACTGACGCTAGCGGCTGCCAAAAAATTATGGTGCCTGTTGTGTGTTTCGATCATGTAACACCAGTTACTACTCCTACTCCGAACCAGTGACTGACAAAAAGACGAATTTCATCTATGAAGTAATCTAAAACTGTTACTACTCCTACTCCGAACCAGTGACTGATAAAAAGACGAATTTCATCTATGAAGTAACCTAAAACTATTAGAAGAGTAGATGTTAACCAAAAAAGAGAGAGTCGTAATAGCACCCGTATGGATAATTACTCCTAGAACAAATGTCTACGGAATCCGAATAAGTTATAGGGTATAAACCAGCAACAAAGACTCCGACACGGCATACGCACTTTTTCAAGTCCTTTAACGATAACGCTTGAGGCGCATAGTGTTCCTCCTGAGCCATGCAGCACGGTAACTTCCTCCTTTGATTCCGTTCGCACGGTGACCAGATTTGCGCAATCCACGTCCCTTACGTCCAGCGCTGGTAAGGCCACGCAATTCACGATGCTTGTGAACGGGGTTCGCAATCCAGTTGATACGAGGATCATTACGGATAACCTTATGACTAGGATCAACAAGAATAACTTCATAGTACTTCTTGCAAGCATCCTCGTTAATCCAATAGGAGTTTAGGACACGCAAGTTAGAAAATTTACGTCCGACCTTTTCCTCGGCCAAACTCTGAAGATTACGTTCAAACTTAAGACTGTTTACACCCTGGTGTTTGGGCTTACCGTGAACCATACCGTGGGGAACCTGACGCTTACGTCCTCCACGACGAACGCCTACGCGGACAACAACATAACCCTGCTTGGACTTGTATCCAAGACGGTGGGCCTTATCGGTACGGGTGGGCTTCGATACGCGAGTGATGACGTTGTTCTGGCGGTACTCCCAAGCACGAACACGCAATAAGAAACGAAGTACATCGCTCTGTTTGTGGCGCCAGACCTCTTCCATGTACTTGTATGCTCCCATGATGAATAACGTGAACCTGTGCTATAAAATGGAAAATAAATGTAAGAAAACACAAAAATTCGTAGTAGGTTCGTATCGTTTGTTCTAGTAAGTAGTAACCATCAATACAACCATTCAACCTCCTCAGCGAAAATAAATACCTAAGCGATGGACTCGATCATTCAAGCTCTGAATAACACAACCAATATATTTTGAGTTGGAAGTGAAATGTGGTCCAATTGTGAAGCTCGGTATTGATAGCAACGGTGGTTGGACACTCAAAAGCTTTACTTACCAAAAAAGAGAAGAAGTTAGTATTTGTGGATACTTTTAACATGAAACCTGTGGTTCTGTGGTTTACAGCGATCGTCCGTCCGTGTGTCACGCTCAGCTAAATGATGCTCAACTGCAGTACCAATCTTCGTATACGTATTCCGCCTTCCCAAGATCCATGTCATACAACATATCATATTTTAATATACCGGTATTAATACAACATACAACAGATACAAGACCTTACAACAGCAACAGCGTGAAACCCTTGTCTTCATCTGATGAAACACTCAACTACAAAATAAATAATATCTACACCGATACAACTACATGATAGAACATAATTATATCGATACACTTCATTGTTGTGCGCTTAGTATATAGATATGAAAGTTAATTCGTCGCAAGTTACAACAATTCCGAACCCGCCATTTTCGTTACCGCCAATTTATTTGGCTTATAAGGTGACCGAACCTTTCGACATTGACGGGAATATTGATAAGCCTATTTGGGATCTTGCTGAATGGAGCAGCGAGTTTGAAGATATAAGAGGAAATATTAATGCGCCTAAGGATTACATTCCGAGTTACCATGGAGCCAGGACGCGAGTTAAAATTCTTTGGGACGAAGAGAATTTATACATAGCGGCGATGCTGGAATATCTCACTTTAGAACCAGAATGTGACGACGATGAAAAAATTGTTACCGATATTTTGGCATCGTATACAGAGAGAAATTCTCCCATATATCATGAAGATTCGGATTTTGAGGTGTTTATTGATGCGGATTCTTCTTGTCATTTTTATAAAGAACTTGAGATGAATGCAATCAATACTGTTTGGAATCTTATGCTTGACAAGCCCTACATGGATGGCGGAAGTGAGCATTCTGCCCGAGTCACTACCGATCCCAATGATCCTTTATATTACGAAGTTTTTAGGCAGAAGACTGGTTAGTTTGGTGCTCCTTCTATTTTGTACCCTAACATGTTTGCGTCTTACTTTGAACTAAAGTTACACTTTATCTAAATTCGTAGCTGCAAAACTTGTAAAGGGACAAATAAATGGTGAAAGTGCAGTTGATAAAACACCCAACATCTGGACTGTTGAAGTAGCTCTACCCCATAGGGAAAGCACCAAATTTAATTTGCCATCAAGGCGACGAGCCCCTAAAGTAGGTGATTTCTGGAAAATTAATTTTTCAAGGGTTGAAAATCAGGGAGATATTAATTGGACTTGGGCTCCACAGTTTGATTGGGATCCTGTCACTAAATCATTCAATGGGATCGTAAACATGCACGCACCTGAGTGCTGGGGTTACGTTTTCTTTTTAGACGAGAAAACAAAACCAAATGTTCAAAGCATGGAAAAGGCACCGCTTAGCTGGAATCTTCTAGTGCATGCGATGTCGTATTACTATGCTCTACATTACTTCAAAAGTGTGAACGGCGTTTTCACTGACGATTTATCGCTGCTTTCTCTACCGAGGAAGGACTTATTTGTAGGTCACCAATTACATGTTGTTGTTGAAGATGCGGGCAGTGCATTTGTAATTAATGCTCTTGATTTGGAATCAAATGTATCAATACAAGTGAGCCACGATCGAAAAGTTAGTTATTTTGCCAATGATATTGTTTAGCATCTATTATAGCATTTAAAATATCTATCCGGATGTCATTAAACGTCGAAGTCATCTCCATAGACTTCACTCATTTCTTTAGTTAGTAAATCAAGGAGACAGGACCCGTCTCGTGTATTCAACCAACGATCCGACTCCGAGTCATATTCATACCGCCTTGGCCCCGACATCGGACTACTCCACCATATTTGTTTGTTTGGGGTTTGTTTGTTTATGACCCACGTCCCACCAGGTGTTTCGAACGTCAAGACGCCACTTGCCAAAACTACCTCTTCGATATCTTCAATGGCAGTTTCCAACAAATCCTGTATTTCTTCCAACGTTTCATCCGCTTTCATATGAAAATCTAGCTCAGCTCCGAAGGAAGCATACATTCGCGGAAGAGGTTGCAGCTTCGAGAATATTTGTTGAGGCTGTCGATTGTTGGGACATTGAATCCTGCGAACCAATGGAGCATCAGTTAGCTTTACATCGAGGTTTTGAAGTGCCTCCCTATTGTACGATCTGGAAATATGTGCAATAGGACTAAAATACTTTCTACCATAACTGTTTTTCAGAATATTTACTATTCTTCTTACTGGATAGCTATTATATATCATGTTGTGTCGATAGTTCATCCTGCACGAGTTGTTTGTTGGTTGTTACTATTTCTTTTCAACTGTGTACTTTCTTGACCTTCCTTGTTGCTGCTTCATGTCTCATGTCCATGTCTCATGTCTCATGTCGTGTGATCATGTGGTCATGTGTCATGTAGGAGCAGCAGCGTACGCATTTTAGCTCTGGCAGTGTGACGAGTGACGACGATACAAGTATCGGGTACCGGGTAACGGTACTCGAAATATATTTTTTGATTTCCGAGTTTAGGAACTTACGGTTCACTGTTACAGAGAAAATAAACTCGCAAAATTTACATAATGTTCACGCATATTAACGAACAAGGTTCTTTCTATTGGTGCTCCTCTTCCAATCCATTTGGACTGATATGGATGGCGAATTGGAGCCTGTGTGTATCGTGATAATAATGAAAACAAAGATAACAACAAAAGACGCGCTCCTAGTGTTGACCCAGTCAGATTTCATGTGTTTTACTTTAAAAGAAAACTACACATACATGCCAAGAAGTCCTAGCAGTATTTCTTTACCTTCTTCGACCTTCTCCTTATCATCTTCAGTGAAGTCAATTGAGTCGTAAACGCCTCTAATTCGCTGTCCCATATCATCGCTAACATCGAGATCTAAGTCTCCACCAAGGAAAGAAGCATATTTAATTAAATTCTTTATCTCGTCCGCCGCTCTTTCGTCTCTTCCTCGTCTAAATTCGTTTCCGATATTTTTCAAAGTTCCGTCAGCAAGATTTGTGATCAGTGTTTGAAGTGCATCTTCACACTCTTCCGAAGTAAGACCAAGGCTGTCCTGTATTTCTGTCAACAAGTCACCACTCTCTGGTGTTATACTACCATTGTTAATACCCTCTAGCATCTCAATTGTTAGCATGGCTTTGAGACGATCACCTGAAACATTAAGATCTTCTTGCAAATCAATGCCCATAGAATTACATCTCTCTCTGAAAGCCTTGAGACTAGCACCAGAAGCTGACTGAAGGTCGGCAAACAAGTTAGTGGCTTCACTTCGTAAATTTTTCTTCTGAGCCTCAACAAGAAGTTCTTGACTTTTTTCTGAACTCAAATTCAACTTAGTTTGAATGTTTGCAAGGAACATCATATCTTGTTGGTCGAGCGACGGCTTTGTTCTCATAACATTATTGACGTAATTTTCGTAAATCATAGTCCCAATGGTGCTGCTAATTTCTTCCTGTCTCTCGGCATCGAATCCAAGAATACTACCAAAAGTGGGAGCAGCTGCCTCGTAGCGTTGAACATTTGGTCCTTGTTCCGTGAAACAAGTGACCAAAAATTGTCTGTAAAGTTGTTCTGCCGATTCTTCGTCGCATCCACCAATTTCGAGCGCGGTTACAGGAAACGCTTGTTCATATTCAGGTTCTTCCACTGTCTCCGTTATTTCTTCGCCATCTTCACCCTTCACCTTCTTTTCAACACTCTTCATTCCTACCTGCTTCTTGCCGATATCATTTTCTTGATAAAAATCAACAAGATTCATGCAATCTCCAATAAGGTTACCTGCTGCTCCAATTCCCAGTTTTCCCTTTATAATTAAATTAATTAGATAAATCCTGACTTAAGTTATAAATATATCAGAGTAAGTACTTACTGACGCAGGTTTGCCGCTTTGGAACATGTCCTCTCCCATGTCCATGCCACGTTTTTGTGAAAGTTGTTGAGTTGTCAAAAGAGTCCTCTCCATTTCATTCACAACCTTTTGAACAATTGGTTTCATCTTTTCGCTTACTGCCTCATGAAATAAACTTTCTGCGGCTTCCTCCGTTACTCCGAGACCCATACGAAGTTTAGAAAGGGGCTCACGAAAGTCAGGACGAATAATGCCAGTGGCACCCATTGCTTCGATAACGCTCTTCTTATATGCTGGTCCAAACGCACTCAGGTGACCTTCTTGTACTTCCTCTATCTCAATATTCAAGAAATCTCGGATAGCTGCGAGTTTACCAACGTATTCTTTCCCAGGAATTCCGCCAGGAGCCATGTTTTGAACCATTCCCAAACTATCTGAGTAGCATGTGCGAGTGTAAGATTCAACGAGAGAATCCGGTACACGTAGATTTGAGATGAGCTTTTCATTCTCTTTCTTCAAGCTAACAACAAGATCGTCGTCATATTCGGGACCCAAAATATCCTTACAGGCCATCACCATGTTGTCCTTTACTATGGGCCCACATGTATTCTTGATTGTTTCTAGCACTGTTGATTCTTCGATTCCCAAAATAACCTGAAATTTTGACAGATTTTCCTCTTGTTCAGCAGAAAGTTCCTTTCCACCTTTACTCTTTTTGAGACAAGTCGAATAATATATTTGATACATCCTTAATCTATCAGGATAAGGAATAAAACCAACAGCAGATCTCTGCGAGTTCGCATCAAAGTACTTTTCATTAATAGTGGCTTCGTCGTCGTTTCCGGAGCTTGCAAGCATAGCGACAACACTCTCCTTTGTAGCTAAAGCACGGTCAAGTACTTCCATTGTTTTTGGAGCATTGTTCACTTTCGCAAAACCAACTGCTTCCTCGAAAATCTCGCCAACAGCCTGAACGGCAATGTTGCCAACAAGGGATGATGTGACTTCGTCACTTAAACCGAGTTGAGCTTGGCGTGCAGATATTTCATCCCAAACTGCTGAAGACTGACTGCTGTCTTCAATAGCACGTGCAAACGCTGAAGAAGCTGTGGCCTGGAAAAGAGGAGTGGTTTCTGTTTCAATTTCATAATTCGCATCTTCATCCGATAATCCAAGAACATCTTTCAGTTTTTCAAGACGATCGAGAGCTCCTTCAGGAAAGGCAAGAGAGGCAGCATCAAAAGAATCGTCATCATTCTCTTTGTCGGTTCCTAGAAGTGATCGAACTTCATTGGAGTATGTGGAAATGTGCATATCACGCGCGGCCCAGTCGTTTATTCCAAGCTGATTGCGAGCGCGTTGGAGCATATCTGATGAAATTTCACCTGTATCGATCTTTGATCTTGTGCTCGAAAGTGCCCGGAGATAAAACGGTTTCGAAATAGCATTGCAACGATTCTGAATTTCTTTGGCTGATAAGCCAAAAGCTTTGGACACGCGCGACATCTCATAAGTAAAAGCTTCCTCCGTTTCACCACTTCCTCGTAATGCACGTTCGGTTAAGAATAAGAACTTATCAATAGACATACGATCAGGATGTTCCGGGTCAGCGAGTTCGTCTTCTGGTGTCCAAGTAGCTTTCAAACGGAAAATATCACGTGCCGCCTCAGCATGAGCCTCGCCAACATTTAAATTGCTCAATTGCAGTGTAGAAGCAAGTTTATTCAATTCAGTTATATCCCCAGTTTTAGTTGTCGGATCATTACACATGCAAACGAGGTATTGACGATAAATTTCTGTACACATTGTTTCAAAGTCCTCATCGCTTACTCCAAAATTTGTTTGAATCTTCTGCACGGAATCCATGGTAGCCTGGCCTTCGATTCCATTATCTAACAATACTTGAGCTAAAGCAGGAAGTGCAGCTGATACCTACATGACATATGTGCGATTAGACACTGCAACAGGCGCTAAGACAAAAATACAAAAAATGCATAGCATATCAACACATACCGCAGCACTATCCAATCGATCCTTTCCAATACTTCCAATAACACCACTTAGTGCACCACCAACAACACCTGCAATTGCTCTACGGGACGGGGTAAGCAAAAACCCTCCCACGGCAGCAGCAGGTACAGCCGCCACACTAACAACTTTTCTCAGAGGAGCTGGGACCTTGCGCACAATTTTGGCATCCTGATTGGAATTTTCGATAATATTTTTGAACGCATCACTTCCACCTGGCAACACGAGCATTTGGGGTGTACTCCGCGATGCAGGTGCCACTGTCGTCGCCATTAAAGCAGAATGCATACGACTGCCATAACGATTCGTTCGAACTTGAGAGGAGGAAAGGGACGATCCCCATCTACTGTTGCTGACAAACGAACTATTAATGACGTAGGCGTTGGTCGATGTACATAGCAAAAGCAACAGAGCTTCCGGTGCGACTCTCATGGTTATATTATTGCAAAATTTATGTGTTACGCCGTAAGGTGTTCGGTACAAGAGATGATGGACGATGTGCTGCTTGAGATATATTCCAGTGTGATGTTTACGAAGAGAAGAAGAGATAACGTGAGGCGAAGAAATTGCGATTGTTTGACGTACGCGCAGTTACTTCAAATTTCACGTGGAAGTCTTTTGCCGAGGTGTGTTTCTTTATACGAACTTTGGTGGCAAGATTTATATATGGCTACTTTAGCTCAATGAAATGTCTATAATAGCTACACATGTACTTTCCTTTTTGACTCGACCTCGCCGACGACGACCGGTTTGTGCCAAAAGATTTTGATTGTTGATTGTTTTTCTTTTCCGTCATTTCCAACAATTGCACAATATATTCAGCAACATCTCATGTAGTGCGATTGAATAAGTTTTGATTCAGGAAACAGAGGTAAGTGCTGTGTTGTCGATCCTTGAGATGATGGGATATGAAAGATGGTATGGTATGGTATGGGAGGGCCTTGGACTTGTTTCTTATTCACTCTAGCTAGAGAGACAGGTAGAGAGAGAGGGAAAGAAAGAGAAAGAGAGAGGGAGGCCCCTTTGGTTGAAAATCTAATCATTATATTGAATTAAAGGATTAAATCATTTTCATTGGACTTCATCAAGTCAATTTTTGCTAAACTAATGTGTATGATTCTCGTTTTATTCTTCGAAAAAGGTTGTATCGCGTTCCTTTTCTTTTATTGATATACACTCTCGTTACTTGCTTGTACGAGTGTGTTCGATCTACCCCCATGATATCAGGGAAGCGAAAAGCTGCAAGAAAAGTTCCCCAAAATGAATGCCTAGATGGAGATAAGTTCAGGCGGGATAAGGTACATCATTTCACAACTTTACTCTTGGACTCACGCAATGATCCTGTCATTCGAGACTCGAAGATGACCAGGGCGGTGGAACAAGGAATGAATTTGCTCGAGAGTGGAAGTACTGTCCCATTTATCTGTAGATATAGATCTGATTTGGTGAAACCTCTATCAGTAGAACAAGTTCATGAGCTCGCCAGCTTACAAGCTAAGCACAGTTCCTTGAAATCTGTTCGTGATCGCTATTTAAACGCTATTGTTGAAAATAAGTTCGCTTCTAACAAAACCCATAAAGAAATAATGCGAAGAGTTTCTATTTCTGTCAGTAAAACTTACTTGGAAGAACTCTATGCGCCATTCAAAGCCCCGACAAGAGGATCGTTGTCTGAGCGTGCACAACACAATTTTCCTGGCATAAGCACTTTGATTGATCGTTTATGGGAAGACTTTTCCAACAAGAATTTTTCTAGCACCCTCTTGGGTGTCATCAGAAGGACAAACATGAAAGATGAGTGCAGTGCAAGGCAAGCTGCTGTCCACATCCTGGCATCAAAAATTTCTTCTTCTGCACTAATTGCTGATGCTCTTAGAAGTAGTTCTGGTCTAGGAATTGAGTTGAAGGTTAGTGACGCCGAGAAAAAATCTTGTTCAAGCAATAAGTTTGAACTTTACGCAGGCAAAACATATCTCCTACACAAACTGCAAGATTACCAAATACTAGCCTTACGAAGAGGCTATGAATTAGATAAAGTCAAATTGACGAAGCGAATACGTAATAAGGACATTGTTAGAAGGAGGATTATGAGAATTGTTTTCGACGATATTTGCGGATCGAGAAATATGCTTCAACCTTTAAAGAAGTTTATTCAAGAAGCAGTTGAAGATTCTTTCACACGTCTACTTGCTCGAAGATTGATATCACTGGCGTGGAGAGAACGGCTTAAGGTTGCAGAAAGACGTGCAATTAAAGTATTCGCTGACAATGTGAGTGATGCTTTGTTAGTTCCCCCTCACTGCGATTCAAAGTTGTGTGTTGCAGTTGATCCGGGGCACCGTGCAGGCATGAAAGTTGTCGTTCTTGATCCTTGTGGAAATTTAGCCAACTTTTCTGATTCAATGTGTACATTAAAGTATCTTCAGGAATTGAGATCGAGCGAAAACATGTTCACAACAATTTTAAATTTTGCCCGTTCAAAGAATGTTCATCCGTCGGATAAAGTATTAATAGCTCTTGGAAATGGAGAAGGGAGTGGACATTGCAGATATTTTATTGAAAATACTGCTTCAAAGTCTCAAATTTCTTGCGATATCGTTTTGGTAGATGAAGCTGGTGCGAGCGTGTGGAGCGTTACAGAAAGTGCAAGGAAGGAGTTTCCAGGGAAACACCCTTCATCCATAGCAGCTGTTTCAATTGGTCGTCGATTTCAAAACCCGTTATTTGAGTTGGTAAAGATTCCACCAAGCAGTTTGGGTTTAGGGCAGTATCAGCATGATTTGAATGTTAAGAGGTTAGGTGAGAAATTGCGGCTAGCAACCGTCGACGCAGTTGCCTTTGTAGGTGTCGATATTAATATTTGTAGCTTAGAAGTACTACAAAATGTACCTGGATTGACTCAAAAACTCGCTGAGAGAATCATAAAAGCTCGACCATTTGCAAATCGTTGTGATCTTCTCAGAGTGAAGGGTATTGGACCAAAAACTTTCGAGAATTGTGTGGGTTTCATTCGAGTGAATGATTCTAACGAACCTTTGGACATTACCAGAGTTCATCCAGAATCTTACCATGTCGCGAGATGGATTTTGAAAAATTGTGCTTGTAAGGGTCTCAATGATTTAAAATCTGTTTCCATTGGCATTAAAAAAGAGAGCATATGCGAAGAAGGTGCGAATCTTTTCCAAATTTCCGTAGCCAACGTGTCAAACATATTGGACTATATGTTAGAAGCGGCTGTTGGTGTCGATCCTCGAATCATACAAGCTCATAAGCGTTTGACATCGAGTGATGTTTCATCGCGCCCTATTAACAAAGAGTTTATTTCAAATTTGCCAGGGCTTGCAGAGAGTTGCCCTGTCCGAAATGTATTGGGCGTAGTGACCAATGTTACTGATTTTGGAGCCTTCGTTGATTTTGGAGTTGGTAAAGATGGTTTACTGCAAAATTCTAATATGGGCAAAGAAGGTTGGGTACGAGTTGGCCAAAAGGTCGGTGTTGATATTGTACACGTAAACGCAGCGAAGAAATTGATTAAGTTGGCTCGTTCTCAAGGCAATGATTTAGAGAACGACTTTAATCACTCCCCCAATAATTGTCGAAAGAGGAAAAGAAAATAAGGACTTTGTCTTCACAGCTATGTGCGATTTTTCTTCCTGTCCATGCATTCCATATTGCTGCTACATTTTATCATGCGTTTCTTATTTGAATTTGATTTATGACGCATTTATAATGTTTCCATTCTCGGCTTCTGTGATACGACTAACGAGGTAAGGTGAAGATCCCTCTTGGTTGTAAAGCATGAGGTCACTTGTTTGTAATTTTTAGCTACCATTGATAGATACCATAATCCAGTTGAGAGAATAACGAGACAACCACAAAATGCTCTTTTCTGGTTTGTTTGCTACCAGACGAAAAAATAGAATTTTCAAAAAGTAAATGTAGTAACATAACGTCTAAATTTATAACAAATACTTAAACCGTTTATCAGAAAAAGATAAATTCGCTCTCTCATTGTTTTATTAAGTTTCAGAACTTCTTGCCTTCTTCTTTAACTGCATGATGGCAGCATCATCGCTCTTACTGGTTGTGGTACCAATAGCAGCCTTCTTCTCACAATCATCACTCATATTCTTTTTCTTCTTCTTCACAACCATCATTGTCGGTACGGTTGTAGCTTGCTTAGATAAAGTTGCCGCTGAGTTACCGAATCCGATAACAGTAGTTGAAGGAGATGCATCACTCGCGATCTTATCATTTTCGTTTCCCGCCGCTGGCTCTGCATCGGCCTTCAACTTCGAAACATCTTTCCGCATAACTTCTTGCGATTCATCGGCATTTTCAATCGTTTCTCGAATTTCATCCAATAACTCTTTTAAGTCATTCACCTCGTTATTCATTTTAATATCATCGGAATTCGCTTTTTTGACTCGATCACAAATACTAGATATGATAACTGAAGCAGCAGCGTCACCTTTTGAAGATGATAAAGAATCTCTCGGGGAAAGACCGCACAATATTTCAACTTGTCCTGCTATGGAATTTGCCGCTCCCAGTAAATGCTCTATTCCTTTATCTTTTGCTTCTGATATTTGCTCTTTTGTCAAAACAGGTTGTTGTTCTGATTGCTGATGAGAAGCAGCTGCGGCAGACATCGTACTTGCGCCCATCACAGCAGCGGCCTCATTATTATCATTATGATTCTCATTAGTGCTCGTTGAAGCACCCGCCAGTAACAAATAACACGATCCAATGGAGTAATGACAATCAGCAACTTTTCGATTATACTTTCCAAGAATAGTCTCTCGAAGCTGTAGACAATGGGTATAATCTTGGATAGCACCATCATATTTACCATTTGCCATCTGTAAATCACCTAACCGACACAAATTCAAAGCCATATCAATCGTTAATATGCTCACTTGTTCCTCAGAGTAGACGTCGTTAAAGTCTGATTTTTTATTGCCACCATCAACAGTATTTAAGAAATTCATTCGTTCCATAATTGTTCTCGATAAATCCAAGTTTTCCCACGCAATTTGTAAATCTTCCATCTGCTGCAATTGAGCATCCATAAAATTATTGGCAGTGGCATCATTTTCATTGGAATTGTCCATTCCCGTCGCTGACGACGATACCGGAATGTCATTACCACCACCACTGCCACCATGGTCTTCCTCCGCATTTTCTTCCCCCGAAGCAGCAGGAGGAGGTGCAACTAAATCATCACTCTCTTCGACGCTATACAACAACGTCGATCCGTACAAATAATACAACGGAGCCAACGCCTCATGCACCTCATCACCACCAAGCTGATCCCGTATAATTCCCATGAGAATCTCGATGCTGGCCATACAACCTTCAAAATCACCATCTTTGAGTTGCATCGTTGCTGCCGTGTACAGCACATGACTTTTCGTGGTGAGGTACGATGGAGAAGAACCATCATCGTCGTTGTTGTTTAAGCTGTTGGGTACTACCGCCGCTTCTTCATCGTCGGAGGACATGGGTGTAATATAATAAGAATATACCGGTATGTTATTATATTATTAAATAATAGATTTCAAAATATACGATAGTGTGATTGTGAGAATGTGAGAATGTGAGGAGGGACTTCCCTCACAAATCACAATTGCTAAACATCTAAATTAGAATACCGGTACATAAAAATGTACTGTGTACCTTTGAATTTTGAATTTTGAATTTTGAATTTTGAATTTTGAATTTTGACAATCTCTGTGCGATGGCGCAATGATGGAGGTACCTGTGTACATAAAGGATGTGTATTCAAATAGATCCGTTCACGTAGATTTGTACAGCTGGCTGGCTCGGATTTGTATGGGACGTTGTTGCGCGGTCACGTACAATCAATACAAAATGTACTCGCATTTGTACATCGTACTATTTTAATACTTGAATTTACACAGGAAAGAGAGATTTTCTCAGTAAAGAGGGTATAAATAAACTCATAATATAATCTGTCTCTTTGTCTCTAACACTACTTCCAAGAGTATTAAACTGTAACAAACACGCATTCCTGCACTTGAGAGTCTCATCGTTATCGACCTGATCATTCCTTTCAATTCTCTTTATCATCATGACGGCTGATGTTACGATGACCCTTCATCCGACCGAATCCGAATCCACATTAACCGAAGCCGAAGCCAAAGCCAACGCCAACGCGGGAAACGAAGATGGAGATGGAGCTGTAACGAATGCATGTACGAACATGCCTGCCAACAAGGTCCAATTCGATACCAATCAACTAGCCATATATTACGCTCGATTGTATCCGTATGAGTTCATGTACGATTGGCTCAGTTATCACGTACCGTCTGCTTCTGCTACAATTCAGGACAGGAAAAGCACTCCCAATCGAAATAGCAGTGCTAACAATGCATGTAACGTGTTCCCCAAACGTGAATGGTCCTTCACTCTCAACGTCCGCGGAGAAGAAATTTACATGCGATATCAATCGTTTTTAAATGCCGAGGAATTCAGTGCTGCCGTACGTAAACGCAACCCGCACAAAATTGATATCGGTGCCGTATTCAGTCATCCACCGAAGGATCACAAGACGATCAAGAACTTTACGACGGTGCAGCGTGAATTGGTGTTCGATATTGATTTGACCGATTATGATCCCGTGCGAACCTGTTGTTCTGGGGCGAATATCTGTCGAAAATGTTGGAAGTTTATGAATATGGCGGTTAAAGTTATGGATGTGGGACTGAAAGAGGATTTTGGGTTTGAGCATGTGTGCTGGTTTTATTCCGGTCGTCGTGGTGTGCATGCGTGGATTTCGGATGAAGCTGCTAGGATGTTGAGTAACGAGGCACGCAGTGCAGTGGCGCATTACTTCGAGGTGGAGTGCGAATCTGCGCAGAATAAGGAGGGATTAAAGTTACATGCTCCTATACATCCCATGTTAGCTCGTGCTTATTCGATTTTGGAACCTATGTTTGTAGATTCCATTATATCGAAACATGAAGGACAGGGGTTGTTGGCGAACGAAGAGAACTGGATGAAGGTTTTGAATTCACTTCCATCCGGTGGGCAAATCATCCGGGCGAATTTGGCCGAAAAGTGGAACCACAACTCCAATGAATCGCTCACCCCGAGCGAAAAATGGGAAGACTTGAAGCGCCAAATTGGCATTGTTGTTGGAAAAGGTAAAAGTAATAAAGGAAAGGGAGCTCAATATCTCAAGGGCGACGAACGAGAGAGGCTAGAGATGTGGCCCTATGAGACTGTATTCAAGTACACCTACCCAAGATTGGATATCAATGTATCAACACATCAAAATCACTTGCTCAAGTCTCCATTTTGCATTCATCCGAAGACTGGTCGTGTATGTGTTCCTATTCAAGTAGATAAGATTGATTTATTTGATCCATTTAGTGTGCCAACTTTACCACAAATTTTGACCGAGCTTGACGAATACGAGAAGAAACAAAATGACGGTGTTGGTGGCGATGAAAATAAAGTTCGAGATTGGCAAAAAACAAGCTTGAAAAATTCCTTTTCTCACTTTCACAAACAATTGAAGCATCTGCAGAGTACTCTACGGAGGAAGGAAAGGGACTCAAGAGATGCAGAGGACGCTCTCCTTGGAGACTTTTAGATCTAATTGAATAAAATTTGACAGGGATGAAAAAATTACTGCAACTATAACTTATTTAAACAGTTTGTGAATATGACTAGAATAGAGTTGGCGAAAAGATTACGGAATCATATAGAATTTTCGAAACGGAAAAATTATTTACATTAAAGGTTTAGCATTGGGAAAGAAAATAAAAAGATGCCGGCAGCGCGCAAAAATGTAACGGATTTTATGTTCTGCCTGCAGTAATTTTTGACAAAATATTCGCGGTACGATATGTTTCAGTCTTCATCGAGTAAAGGAGAAACTCACGTCACCTAGTAGCATCTTTCTCAATTGTTTCTATGAAACTGGAACATCTATCCTCAGAGGCACTAGATCCTTCTAATACGTCCCACATCACTTGTTCCATTTCATAGCTCAATTTCGATTTCAGAACCGGGCGTGACTTAGCACCCCAACCTCTTAGCTTTGTTGACCGATGGTATGGGATTTTTGTCCGGCCGATGGTCTTTTTCGAGCTGCATACTTTTCTCCCCGTACCTCCCAATAACTGTGTTTCTGACTGCTCTCGCTTTGATGAAAAATGCGATGATTGACATCTGATCTGACATGATGATTGATTGCTATTCATTATTTATAAAAATCAATTATTGATAAGTTTGACTATAGAAAAAATGAGTTGAAATCCTCTCTCTGCTACACACTTTCGATTTTGTGTGACTTCACGTATTTTCGACGCTGGAAGATTGAGCATCTGGCACTACATGACACAGGAATATAATAGAAAGTTCCGGAGTCTTGTGAAATGCAAATTCTATACTTTGTCATTCCGAAAGAAAATGACCTTTTTTTTCCATAATCGTGGATCTTCTAACATAGTCAATTCTTCTCTACACCTTTATCTTTCATGTATATCATCTGTAAAGAGGGAAGCCGATGAGAAACTTCCGCTTTTCCAAAATTATTTCTATGTACGTGTCCTATCCTAGAAGTCATTGTCATCAATACTCTCTTAAAAGTCGCTCAAAGGTTCAGAACAGAAAACGTTTGTATGATAGTCATCATGAACCGATCAAAGCGCCAACAACGAAGAAAAAAAAACAAAGAGCAAAAAGCAAAGAGTAGATGTTAACAAAATATGTATGCAAAAAAATAAGTTTACAGTTGAAAAATTAAGGATGAAATATCGCCTAACGCAACCGGTAATGCAACATCGACTTTGGACTCAACAGTTCTTGGTGATCAAAGTATGGTATATGGTATATCGCTAAATCGCATTGCCGATCAGACGGATGAGGTCCCAAACGATGTCCATCCATTAGATTCAAATCTAGCAAAGTATAATGTTGACGGAGCTTGGGAAAACGAGCAAGATAGACATTCTCATTGCATCGATGAAGGGTATACAAATGTTGTCGATGCATCTCCCAACGGACGAAAAGTTAAGTATACATCTGGTGCTTCTTCGGTTTCATCTGATTCCCTCGACTCTTCTTCTAAGTTGAATGCAGCCGCCAGCACAAAAGGTGTCAAAGAAGGAGATAATGTGCGAAGGCAAGATAAGTAAGAAAGATTTCAAATTAAACCAATAGCACGCACATCCCTCAATCAGTAATGTAAACATCGACCCCGAAGCGAAACTAGATGAACTGTCAAATTCGAATGCAACAATACAAGATGAAGAGGAAAAATTGACACATGAGGGGATGTCGAAGTGAATCCGGCGTTTGCAATACAAACAACTTCATAGCAGATGCCCTCCTCACTCTCCTAAAACAGGAAATACTCAAATTCATATAGGAAACAGTAATGTCAATCACAGTATTCACGTAGCCGAGCAGCCGCCAAAGCCAAAAGACACTATCTCAACAGAACACCACCACCAACAACAACACGAGTAATAATACGAAATGTCGTAAATGTAGCACACACACACGCAGAACAATTAGAAGATTTTACCTTCAAAGATACACGATTGAATAAAGCCATACTTAAAAAAAAAACGGATGCAAAGGCGGAGCAAGCAAGAAATGGATTGAAATTTTCCATGGATCCCAATACTAAAGACTCTATCGGACTATACCAAGAGAATGACAAATACCCGAACAAATGTAGATCAATACTTTGTGCAAGTACAGAACTGCTACCAAATCATCATTCTTTGAATTAGAATTACTTTTTTGAGATTCGAAGAGGATGTCCTAAAAATATAGTAGGCTACAGGAAAGAACTGATGCGACTGCGAACGATACGACAATTACATCTTCGGCCATAGCTATGCAGGATTGTTCATATTTTTTCTAGAAAACTGTTGTTGTGCCCGATGTCGACGAAATAGAAACAAGTTGAAGACATTGATTCTGTAAAGTATAGTAACCATCGTGACGACAACCAACGTTCGTCGATACCACATGATGAGGATTACAATTTACAATCCATACAACAACAGTGTGGCAAGAAAGATTCTGATTAGTTCAGGCGAAGCGGATCACGTTACTTGTGGTCCTTTTAGTTCTCCTTGTGCTTATAATTTTTTCAGATGGCGCGCACACCATGATTTAAAGTCAAATCATGGATTCATTGGAAAAGTAATGAACTCAAGCAGAAAGTCGTGGTTTCAAATTTTCAAGCTAAGAACTAGATATTTCAGCACATACACTCCGAGTGCCAGTAAGTGATCAAGTAGAACATACAATCGGTAGAAATATAGCTACCTTATACAAGTAATTATCAGACAGGAGGGGGAGGCGATATCCAAAGCCCTGTATAAATGCTACCTGTTGCGATGACTGAAATTCTAGGGCTGCATGCAATACGACTAACTCGACCAACATGACCTCCGCTCAATTTAGATTGTAAGGTACCTTCTCCCTGGCTATCGTAGCAACGAACCACGCCATCGTTCGAACCTCCAATTAAAACACTTTTATCGTCTGGAGTGTAGCAAGCAACGGCTGCGGGAATATTCTCCGCTTCCGAAGGCAGCACATCTTCTCTCACGTACACATGTTTCAACAATCCTGTATAACCATCGATTGTCAATGCAATACCGCGATCGCATGAAATAAGTATATCCTTTCCATCTGTACTAAATTGCATATTATTCCACGTTGCAGTGAGACTCATCATCTCGGCACTCTCCGAACTAAAACCGTTTTTGGAAGATAGACTTTCCCTCACACTTGACCGCATCAATTTAAATTCCGCAAACGGACCAACACTATATTTTCGTGCATCGTACAAATGCACATTATGACAGCTTCCATCACCCGAATGCATGGCCACTCCATATACCAAACCCGTTCCATCAAAGCAGGCAATTGGAGAAGAAGAAGGAAGTGACGACGATGGGGATGAACTTCCTCCATCCACGTCCTTATAATTCACAATCTTTGCACAACACGCTGGACTTTTCACATCCCACAATTTCACCGACCCATCCCCATAACTGTTCCTACATGCCGACGTCAAGAACGAATCATCCAACGGCGACGTCCCGATGCTACGAACATCATGACCCGCATCAAACGTTCGCAATACCTTATTATCGTATAAACTAATATATTCCACCGGCAAACTCTTCTCCTTCCCCTCTCCCTCCTCCTTATTACTACGAGGACTTACACCGGAGTACGAATACACAGCAGGTGCTACGAGACAACAATAATTCGCATGCGTCGCTTTCATATCACGAATTCCAACCACATCCGATGCCGATGCCGATGATTTACGGTGCTGCTTCTCACTACTGGAATCTTCCAACACAGATCGATACCGAATCGATTGAATGGGGCCACCGTTATCGTCTCCTGGTGAAACGTCCGGTTTGGTGACGTCATACAATCGAATGCCGTGACGATGGGAAACGAATAAATGTTTGCCATTGGAATGAAAGCTGAGTGATGTGCATGTGAATTCATCTTCATCTTCGTCGTTATTGGTGCTGCTGAATGTGCTAGTGCTCGTGCTTGGAGGGTCAATGGGGCGGAGTATGGCTGCTAACTGTGGTGGTGAATTGATAATGTCCGTCATGATGTCATGATGGTTGGATTGGGTAAATTGTGTTAAATTCAAAAAAAAACGAGAAACGTCCGCGTTCCTGTCCTGAACTGAAGGTACAAGGTACAAGTTTTACACACAAAGTCGCATTCTGTCCTGGTCCTGAAGTACTCATTACAATGAAAATTCGTATAACTAAGTTTATTAAACCCAAACCACTCACGCCACTCTCAAATCCCAGCTTTCATTCATTAGCACTTCCGTGCTTTCCACCAAAAAGTTCTTAGTGGCGAACTGAGGGAGCGGTCAGATATCTAATTGTCTCTGCCAACTACAGCGCTGGTAGTGGCATGATGACAGTGACACTAAATGGAAGACGGACTACTTCCCTAGATTCATACAACTCAATCACAAGAAATCATGTCTTAGATGCACTCGAGACTAATCAAATCTCCACAGAAGACGACTCCCATTTCTTCGACTCCATTATGGCCAGCTGCTCATCAGATTTTCTATCTGATCTTGGCCCAGCGCGGCGCGAAGCAAAGCGAGATGGATTATACTCCGGAATGATCCTCTTACAACTTATTTGTGCGCGAGTCTCCATCAAGCAACGTGACCCTCACATACTTGCTTTAGAGTACCAAACCAGAAAACTACATGACTTTGGTGGCAATGTAACAGAGTATGTTGATCAACAACTCAAAACTTTCAGCCTATTGTCAATGGAGAGTTACGACCTCACCGCCAACGA
>Ga0209092_10001165_pt1 | contig 26335 bp, 24 predicted proteins | sample FraStrMetagenome_FD_187446 | JGI IMG/M metagenome (GOLD analysis project Ga0209092, IMG submission 187446) | Marine eukaryotic phytoplankton communities from Arctic Ocean - Fram Strait ARC3M Metagenome (SPAdes) (version 2) | ecosystem: Environmental > Aquatic > Marine > Oceanic | place: Fram...
ACAGTTCAAAAAAAAAATTAGCAGTAAGGTCACTGTCAATGAATCCCCTTTTGGCTACCATGGTGTACATTTTCTGTCACTTTTTCAATGCATGGCGTACATTTTCTATCATGAGTTCGGCCGTGGGGATTCATTGAAGAGAACAGAGTTCGCGTGAGATTAGAGCATCATATTCTATTGATGTAATGTCTTGATCATTTATCTCTTCAGGATTCCAAGGTAGGTGACTTGTCAGATGAACATTCACCACACAAGTCCTCAATTCATGTTCCGTTTGACGTCGAATTTGAAATGTTTGGATAGCCTCTTTGATTGTCAGAGGAGTGATGTATCCGTCGCCTTCAATATAATTACTAATTACGTTCCGATTCGTCAGTGTAGACAATAACACAATCATCACCACCATCAACAACAATAACAACAACAAGACGTTGATGTTAATACAGATGGAAATCTTTTTGGATTGTCTGATATCCCTTGGAAAACTTCAAAAGACTGTGAATACTGGACGAGTCTATAGGATACAGTACTTTTGTAAAGCTGAGAATATTCTTCAAAAAATCTGTCTTCAATTAGATAGAGCAGCATATACATTTCGTTGTTTAGGGGTTGTGTGTTGTAGAATTATTGGTAATTTTGGATTTTTTATTTGTAAAATCACTAATTTTAATTTTCGTACTTCCGGAAAAATTTGTGGTACATGTATCATTTTTGGTATCGGGAGTTGGGGGTGCTTAATTATTTTTATAGCTAAACTTTGAAAGTGAATGATTAGCAGCACCTTTAAAATAAGAAGATTTTGTGCCATTCGCATGTTCGACAGTTGAGGAAGATGGTAACGAAATCGCACTAAAATCAAGTCCATTGTCAAATTCATCTTCATCAGACTCATCAACTACGATTGCATCCTGATAAGAGCTTTGTTTCATGTTCTTTTTGGCTTTCTTTTCTATAGATTTCTTCTTAAGTTTCATATATTTTTCCAATTTTTCTATATCGACAAAAGACTTAATGTTCTTCACAAGTCGACCGCCGTATTCCTTTTCTATATTTTCAGCGAGACCTAATTCAGATAACTCCTCAACAGTAGTTGGAACTTTTTTTGCAATGTTTGCCATGATGGTGTGACTCATAATATTCCAATCTTTGAAATAGCAACGATGAGAAACAGATTAATTCATTGGACATATTCCTATTTGAAAATTTGCACTTACAAAAAACTTTATTTCCATTCATTTGCTCTTCCTCGGCCCACATTTTTACAAGCTTCTTAATTCTTTCCACCAACTTTTCTGTTAAATGCTTCGGAAGAATGCTAGATTCACTTTCACTACTACTTGAAGCATTGCTGATTCTGGGACCAGCTGACATGGGCTCTTCATGGGAAATATCGATTTCCTCGACAGCATGATACCTATCCCCCCTCGCTGGAATTTTGGTAGAACCTCGTTTCTTCGTTACTTTTGTCTTCGTCTTCGTCGACTTGCTTGAAGAAGACGATGACCTACGTGCACCTATAACCTCCATTTCCACGAAAAACTTTTGAGTTCCTCGTTCTACTGAGTCAGCTTTTTCACCTCGCTCGACATATTCAGCACTGAAGCCCATGTTGTTCTGTACTTCAATTTCTATCAAAATTTGCTGAAATATCATCGAATGCAAAATACGATCACCGACAAACTTTGAATGATTCTTCCCAGCTCCATGCGTCTTCATCCTCCCAATGTTAAATGCATTTGACAAACTTTTTGCTTTGGAACCTCGATACAATTGGATAAGCTGAGCAAGGGTTACTTGATTACAACGATGGGTCGCTTTAGCTTCATTTAAGAGCGACAAAACTTCCATTGCTGAATGGGTCATGTCTCTTTGCTCAGACACCTTACCCGCCCTGCAATTGTCGCATGTACCCCCACACTTGTTTTTATCAAAATCCTCTCCGAAAAATTCCAGTTGCATAGTTCGACGACATCTGTATTGATTTTCGCAATACTCCAAGCATTGATAAAGCTGCGATAGCTTCTTCTGAATATTGGCGCTATACCGATTCTCATTCGAGCTTAGAATCATTTTCTGAAGAATATTTTTGTCTCTGAAAGTATAAAACAAAATACAGTCTGCCTTTTGTCCATCACGTCCGGCGCGTCCGCTTTCCTGATAATAGTGAGTAATTGATTTCGGTAAACTATGATGGATAACGTAGCGAACGTCTGGTTTGTCTATACCCATCCTAAAAGAAACCTTCCTTAGAACATAGATATTATTACATAACGTATATATTGTTTACTTACCCAAATGCAATTGTTGCACACAAAACGTTTATCTTTCCGATACTCCAGGAATGGTGCCGACGTTGCCTTTCCTCTTTGTCAAGCTCTGCGTGGTAAAATGACACCTTCACATGTCCACATTGATTCTCATTCAAGAATTTTTGAATGTTATCAGCCAACTTCTCACAATCTTTACGACTCAAACAATAAATGACTCCACTGTCATTACGACGACTAGCAATGTAATTTGCAATCGTTTCAATTGTACTTTTATCCTTTTTCCGAACTTCGTAAGAAAGATTAGGTCGGTTGAATGAAGACCGATAAAGAAATGGATTATTTAATTTCAACACCTTCACTGCATCATCAACAACTTTTTGATTAGCAGTTGCAGTAAGAGCCATTATTGGAACTGATGGGTAGTCAGAACGAAGTTTGCCAAGGTCAAGGTAATCTGTGCGAAAATCGTGTCCCCAATCACTAAAAGTAAAATCAATCATCTTTATTAATGCTTTATTCACAGCGAAAAGAAAGCACGATAATCTCACCTTAAGCAATGTGCTTCATCAACTACAAACCTTGATATCAGTCCACGTGAATTTAGTCTTTGTATCATATTTTTTACTTGTCCACTTTTGCTTAGTTTCTCTGGTGTAACGTATAAGAGCTTTATGCCATCATGCGCCGTTGTGTTGTAAAGGCTGTCAAATATTTGCCTCACTTCGCTCTCGTAATCTTGTGTTGAACTTAAACATACTGTATCCACTCCAAGTTTATTCATTGACGAAACCTGATCTTGGATGAGCGATAAAAGTGGCGACACTATGATTGCAAGTCCCGGACAGCACCTGTTAAGATAAGGAATGTATAATCAAACATTTTAAACCATCATTATGAAGTTGTACCATTATTCTTTCAATACGCACCATGCAGGTAACTTCAACAAAAAGAATAGAATAATTGTGAGGCCAAATGGAAACAATTTTCACTGACACGAATTCTATGCACTCACCTGGTAGCATAAACTTTTGCCACCGCCGGTTGGTAAAAGGACAAAGCAATCTCGGCCTTCTATGGCTTTTTCGATGACCTCTTTCTGTCCAGGACGGAACGATCGATGGCCAAACTTTCTTCTATTCTCGGTATAAATATCTTTCACTTCATTACTTCTGTACGATTGGGTGGAAACATTGTTTGCGTTTCCATCAACACCATCTTTCCACTGGAAAAAGTCACATTGTTCTCCTTCTGGTAATGAACACTTATAGAAGACTCGGCCTTGGTTTAAAGCTGTATTTGCGGTGAGTTCCCGACAAGGCAAATTATGTCCAGGACAAAGTACCTGACCATTTACGTCGTTATAATCAAATCCACCTTCGAATGATTGACACCGTACATCATCTTGAAGCACACCATTTTCAGCAAAGTTGAAAGAATTGTTTTGTGGGATGCATGAACGACTTATGAAACTCGTAGTCGACGTATTTGAACAGTGAATTGGTGCTTGTCCATTGGTAGATGGTGGATTCATAATAATATCCGATTGGCATGAATAAAAACTTGCATTTGAAGTTGAAAAAGAGCGACTTGTACTCTCACTACTAACTTTCGAGATGGACTCGTTGTTGATGTTACGACCCGTACTGCACCTATTCTGATTCCCTTGATTAGCACGCTGAGCTACAATCTCATCAACATCGATTTCAGCAAATAGATCATCTTCGTCATCTATATGCATAGGTCTTGCAGAAAAAGAATATCCGTTCCTTTCACCATCATTCTCGTAGTTTTTATCAATACTCATCGACGATTCATCCATCATCGCAGTAGCGTACATTGTTGTATTTCCAACATATCGACTTTTATCATTATTAACGTGAATTGTATTTTTCGACAGCGCATTATTTTGAAAAGTTGACGAATTACCAGAAAAACTAGAATGAACACTGATTGCGGAAACTTCTCGTGATGAATCCATCAAGTCGATGACGTTCATTCTTTCATTATTTGGAGCGGTTAAACACATCTGACCTACTTCAGAGCTTACAACCCGGCTGCGATGATTCCGACTTTCAACATTGTTTCCATGACTTTGATTTTCTTTTTTGTGACTATTCAAATAATCACTATTTTCATCTACTTTTGCCAATGCCTCACGTCGTAATGAGGCCTCCTCCTGAACCGCGGCATCCTTTCCAAACACTTTTTTCACAAGTTCAGGAGAATTCAACGCATTCGGCAAATGGTCACCGTAAACTGCATCATGACGTGTCCTCAACCTTTTCCTAGGAGAGAGATATCCATCGTTACCGATATTATCATTATTGTTATTGATCGTCTGCAAAACAGCACGTCCTGCGGCAGTTGATCGAGGCAAAGCCCCCGTCAGCCGATCCGCCTGCGAAACAAATGAAATAACGCTACCGCGCTGTTCCAATTCACATCGTCGGCTATTATTTTCACTACCTGCATCACTATTCGTAAATTTAAAGCCACATTTGGAATGCACATTCCGTTGGTACAATTCTTCCGCTAAACTTATTCGTTGTGAGGATGCTGATGTCTGACCGTTTAAATTGGAATTATGAGTTTGTATGGAATACTCAAATCCAGCATACCTCCCCGCACGCGGATCACTCGACTTGAACCAATTAACATGCTGCGCAATATTTGTGTGAAGCCGACGTTGAGTGGTATTGTTTGCGTCCATTATGGTTTGTATTTTTAAGTGTTGAGTGTTATGTAATAAGTGTGTTTTTCTTTCTTGCTGCAGAAAGGCTAGTTTTTAGCAAAATTAGCTTAAATTTTGTACACCACTTGAACATACATGTAGCGCGTTGTGTGTTTGTCTGTTCGGTAGAAAGAAGAAAGTGCTACGAAATGAGATGAGTATGAAGAAATAAAGAAGGAAAAGAAAAAAATAGAGAAAGATAGAGAGACAAAAAGCCGATGGTAGACCTGCTACTAGTTTCATGAGAATATTGTTATAAAGAATGAACAATGAACTGCGGGAGTCGAGATGAAATTTATTTGACCTGCGACTGCTAAAAAAACAGACAAATATACCAGTGCTAATGATGCAAGAAACCTATTGCAAGATCGATGTTGGATTTTCATATGTTAAATACAACACCTTATTGGCGCTGATACAGAGCAACCTAGAAATTACTATATTTTGAAAACGATAGGCTTACGACATCCGGCGATGGATCTATTTGGATTCAACGAGAGCACGAATCTTAAATAGAATAACATATTATAGTTGTTTTCTCGAGTTTGACTAATTTACAATCACATTATCTATGTTTGCTTTGAAAACTTCACATACATATATTTCTGATATTCTGCGCACCGAAGTTTGTAGCATTTCCTATTTAGCGTAAGCATTCGCTCTATGGGCTTGATTTTTAATCTCGGCAGGTATGTTTCAAATCATATCTTACCACCGTCAGCCAAACTTTTGTCGCCGTTAATTGTTTGAGCACGCCGACGGTTCCTTTGTAAGATGCCTGGCATCTGCCCCCCTCATCATTGTTTCCTTAATTTTGGTTCATCGATCTCCTTTATAAATGCGGAGACTTGGGTGTCATCATCACAAAAATCACAAAACTCATGTGCTAGCCGACCGCATATGTTGCAACCACCGCCTCCACGCGCGAAAGGATTTGGAATTGCTAGCTTGCCTCCGAGAACTAAATCGTCCGTTTTCATACTATTATTGGCCTGTTGGGTAGGATCATCTACAACAACTGTATCATTACGAATAGTATCTTCTTGATAGCTATAGCTAGTGCTCATCATGCGCTGAGTATTAATCATTTCTGTTCCAGCAATTCTCTGAATTCCTTGAGACCGGGTCAAACTACCCAGCTGCTGCCCGACACCACGTCGAATCGACAACGATACACATCCAGTCAACATTATTTCTTCGTTTTCAGCTGAGCTTACTCTGAGCTGCGATGATGTTTCAAATAAAATTATCGAAAGAAGGAATACGGATTTTTCTGGAAAATTATATAGAACCTATTGTGCAAAAATGATTTCTTCACACATGTGACATGTGCAACTTACTACGTACGACTACGACAGTACAGCCGTTTCACGTTTCATCCTGTGTCGTGTTTCCTTCGTAGGATTACAGTGCATACGAGGAGATGCAAGAGCTCCCACAACCACTCAATCTTTGAACGAATTTCGTTATTGGCGAATTTTTATCCGAAGAAATATTTTGACAGAGACTTTACATGCTCATCTTTGTTCAATTTTCATACCACATGTCAACATCAACATCTCTACTCTCCTGTAACTTGTAACTGGTTATTAATTTCAATTTCAATCTGTGGCAGTGAAAATTAGAATGGAAAGGGTAGTAAAGTAGACAATGAACAATGAACTCAATCCCGCTGTCCGATGCTATAAATATCAACCGAAATGATATAAGTTCTGGCCAGCGTCCGTTGAAGGGCAGTATTGGTGTTTTTGATTCCATCCAAAACGACGGAAGGTTTGTACTTTACACTTTCGCTTGCCAATACGAGCGTGTGATTTGGTTATCGGCTACCCCAACAGGAAGCGAAGAAAATGTCAAACTTGCATGCAAGCGGTTGGGAAAAGGAGTTTCTCCGGAAGTTACCGTTATACATGTAGTCGATGATCTCGCCGATATGTTGCTAAGAGCAGAAATGAATGAGGAAGCAAGATGCGTACTTCAGAAATTCGTGAAAGATTTGATGAAACAATTAAAGTCTGCTATGTCATCAAATGGTGAAGAATATCTAGTAGTAATCGATGACATTTTATCGCTTAGCGCGCTCCTTAGTGAAGAGTTGGCATATGGTCTGTTGCAATGCGTTCTGTCGTTGAGGAAGCCATCGGCATCGGTTATGTTCCGAGCCCCGTCGGACTACGACCAGAATGCGAGAGACCCCAAAAAAGAATGGATTGACGGAATCTCGCGCACTGGATTTAAAATGAACGACTTCAGTCTTTCTTTCAGTAGGTGCTTGGTTGAATGTTGTAATGTTATGATCGATGTTTTGCGCCTCGAGAGTGGCTTTTCGAGAGAAGCTCATGGTAGATTATTAATATCACGTAGCGACGGATTGGAATCTTTCAATTATATATGCAGTGATCATGATGTTCGGGCTATTAGAATGTCAGTTAAATGATGAATAAGGTAATAATAATAGTTAGTAACGATTTAGTAAATTAAGAGTCTGTACTATTCCCACAAGCACACCAATGTCGGGAAAATAAATGTTTTTCTCGAATGAGATGTAGTGATAATTGCCGTATTCGTGTTATCGCGAAGACGTGAACAAATGCTTGTCGGTTCTCAATGACATCTCCGTGAGTTTGAGACTACCGGTATTTGTTTTGTTGACCCGATAAAGTGAATTGACCTGATTCGTTCAAATGCGTCAGTTGCGTCGGGATTCGTATATTTCTTGTTGTCAGCTGATGTCATACTTACAAGTTGATTTTTTTACTTATTATCACTTCTTGGAAATACGAGAAAGAATCTTTTCAAGAAATTCGCTGGACCAAGAGTCGCTCCCTAAGCAATGTAATCGGTCTGGCATTTTACTTGTAGGATCTTATATCCTCTTATGCTTTTTAGGATTAAGAGTTTCTCATTCTTCCCAATGGACTTATTATCACTTCTTGAAAATAAAAGAAAGAAACATGTAACTTGTAGGATCCAATAACCTCATGCTCTTTTTGGATTAAGAGTTTCTCCTTCTTCCCAATGGAATTAACTCGATTTCAATTCCTTTACTTATTATCACTAATTAAAGAAAAGTTCTTTTCACGAAATTCGATAATTACAGCTCGTAGCGAGAGCCGAACTTTTTAGGCTTTTTGTAGTAAGAGGTTCATTTTTTACTAAATTGAATTTACTCGATTTTCATTTCTTTACTTTTATATTATCGGTCCGACATTTTACTTGTAGGATCTAGAACTTTTTACGCTTTTCCGAATTAGAGTTTGAGTTTTACCTTCTTCCTAAATTGGAATTAACCCACATGTCAATTTTGTACAATAGGAGACAGAGCAAAACTACAGAAAAAATACGATCAATGTTTTGCAGAAAACAAAAGTGGAGGATGCCGGAATCGAACCGGCGACCTCGTGCATGCTAAGCACGCGCTCTACCAACTGAGCTAAACCCCCTCTCTACTTTCTTATATCGCTAGACTATTATATTCTTCTTAGCTCAATGCCTGTTTTTTGCTTTAGCTCTATACATAATGCTTCCTGGCAGATTGAGAGCAATTTTCCCTACCTCAAGGTTGAATGGAATTTATGGGAATGCAAGCATTGCATCTTCTGAATGAAAGATATTTTGTTGAAAATAATTGTTGGAAATCGATCAAATTCGTCCTGGACGGAACGAGTTTATCGAATTTGCAGTACCGGTACTTCATATTTTGTGTATTTATCCAAGCTCTTTTGTAGAATAAAGAATCATACGAATGTAGCGAGATGATAACTAGCAACTACTTAGATTCAATTATTTTGTTTCCTATATTTAAAAAAGTATTTTATAATACCAATATACCGAAGTAAAATGTTTAGAAGAGAGTGTCACAGGTAACCGTGGTTGAACTAAAATAATGTCTTGCCTATTTCTCAATACGCTTGACGCTCGACCATGAGTACATTTTGTACTCTCGTATCTCGTATGTCAAGCACCTCACAAATAGTAACCGTCCCTTAACAACTCTAAAATAAGTCCTCGAAATCTAATTCAACGCAAGTAAACTTCACCGTCCTACACAAAACAATTTGACTCCTCTTTCATTGACACCATTCGAGACCATGACTGTCACGACCGAAAATCTTATATCGTCAGATCCGGCTTATGTGCGGGCGTGGTTGGCAAAACAAAATCCGCGACAGTTTGCTGAGCTGGAACATTTTGAGCTAGAAGTTAGACTGGGTCGATTATCCACAAGCAGTACAGCAGTAGCACGATATGCCATTGCAGGAAAGAAGAAAGGAGATATTAATGAAGCACCGTCTTCTGAACCATTTGTCAAGAATTTGCGAAAGGATAGAAGATTGGTCACAACACGAACTGTTGAGTTGTTAAGGAGTATTGTTGGTTCTACAAAATGGAAGGTGAGTATAAATTTTAGAAAAACGATTTTAGTGGACATGAATCAATCAATTTCTTATTTTTTGTTTTAAATATATTAGAATCCCGCTGAGCTAATGCTTTTACTTCGTGGTTTGGGAAGAGACCTTAATGCTGTAGGGGGATTTCGTGAACCAGCTATTGGGAATGTGGTCAGGCGCTTAATGTGCGTTGTTCGCGAAGAGACAAATACGTGTAGCAATGTCATTGAGGAGGAAAAGCAGCAGCCCCAGCAACCTGTGATGTCGAGTCTTTCGTTATCAAGCATGTTATGGGCACTTCCACAACATGTGACAGTATACAAAAATGCTAATAGCAAAGGGGCTAAAGTTCGATCAGAAAGTATATCATCTGTAGCCTCTGACGCAGTGCGAGATATAGATGTGGAAGCGTTGCCAATTTCTTTCCAATCGACTAAACCAGAATTGAAAACAAATGTAATGGAAGCTATCCAAGAAATGAAGGATGAGCTGGAAGATTTACATAGGAGTATAAATGAGCAAGCACCAAAGCACATTCATGCCGATGAAGTCATACTTACGTATGCAAGGTCAAAAACGATTGAATTATTTCTTAAAGCGGCAGCTTCAAAAAAGCGTAATTTTCAGGTTGTTATATGTGAGGGAGCGCCCCATTTTGGTGGTCACAGCATGGCCAAGTCACTTGCAAGCGCAGGCATTGACACTACAGTCATCAACGACGCTGCAATATTTGCGATGATGGCGAGAGTAAACAAAGTTTTACTTCCGGCCCATGCTGTTTTAGCAAATGGAGGTCTTATTGCTTCGTCAGGTTCCCATTTAGTTTCCCTTGCAGCAAAGAAAAATTCTGTCCCAGTTGTCGCTGTCACCGGTCTTTTCAAGCTTTGTCCAATATTTCCCCATGACGGACAAGACACTTTGAATGATTTAGTGAACCCTAGCAGCGTTGTCAAATTCAATGACGCCGATTTTTTGACTGAAGTGGAAGTTGTAAATCCTGTTCATGATTACATCCCGCCACAGCTGGTGAATTGCTATGTGACAAATGCGGGATGTTTTCAACCAAGTTATATTTATCGTCTACTGTCCGAATATTATCATATGGACGACTGGAATGCGTTTTAATTTGCATAAAAAGATTGCTTATATAATCCTGGTAATACTGTGCAACCAAAATTCTGTTAAAAATATAGTAAAGAATACATGTATTCGGTGGAAGAAGAGAAGATAACGATGAAGAAAAACTTCTGCTATGAATTCAGATAACAATCAATGGGTTATGAAGAGAAACTCATAATATCGATCCCCAAGTTTACCGGTTATTAAAGCAGTAGATATCTTTTACCTGGCCAGAAGATGAACGAAGGACCAGGCCAGACTCCTCCTCACTGAATTCGTTCAACCAGCTTGTATCATACGCACTATATCCCAAAGCATCACAGTAAACTATTTGTATAATGACATAATCAAAAAATCTCTTTATACTTCGAAATACTTTTTAAGTAGTCAGAGTTTGAGTAAAGAGTTGAACTGTATCAAAATAAACTGAAGAATACCGAATACCGACGTGCATAAAATTGGCACAGTTGAAAAAACAAAGTTTTTAAGGTTACCTCGATATTCCCCGAGAGAGGATTTTAGCTATTTGTCCACTTTGTTTCCACACATGCCAATTGGGGAATGACACTACGACTACGGTAGAGGGAGTGGCCGGAGTAGCTTCCAGAGCATTGCAAAATAATCTTCCGAATGTAATACGGTGTATTTACTTTCCTCAATACACTCAAGAGTCTACAACTGACAAACTCCTTGATAAGTGATTACGCACTGACTTGCAGATGAAAAGATAATAATTGAATTGGTTACTTTTTGAAACAATTAAGCTTGCGATTTATGTTACGAAACTATGTTGAACGTCAATGACAATGATGACCACATAGAGGTTTCGTGCGCTCCGTCAAACTATGCACCGAGAGAGGAAGAAAAGTCGACCAACTTTAATGATAGTCAGTATGGTAAGTATGGTCAAGCTGCGGGCAATAGAGGAGAGCACCGGAGGTCGGAACAAGACTTTGAGGAGGTTTTACGAAGACTTCATTGGATAGCTTATTCGATCATTCTTCTGTCGTTTTTCTTCTTTTGTTGGAGCGTGCTTAGTTTTGTAATATTTCCCCCGCTCCTAGCTCTGTATGGCTTGCTTTGTTTTCCTACATCATTTCTTCTCGGTTGCTTTTTTTTGTCGGAGAGAGTAACTATTTCTGATTTTAAGCACAGAGTCTTGTCATTTATTTCATGTTTCCTGAATTTTATCTACTGCCTAATTTCTGCTTCGGCTGGTTTGGACGAAGGTTATGATGAGGGTGCAGTGGCATTTGCTGCTATTTCTTCCTTGATTTGGCTTTTGCTGGGGTATTTCTCATATCGAGCGCTCGGCCAAGTTATTCAGCAACAAGATGACATACTCGAAGACAAAGAAATAACTTAGTGATCATAGAAATAATAAAGGATTTTTGAAACTAATTCATATTATAGCCCTCATGGTTCAAACTCGTATCGCGAGTTGACGATACGAATTAGGTTTTCACAAATACGCATATGAAGGAAATTGAAGGTAGGGATTTCAAAAAGCTGCGGAGTAGATAAATAGCACTAGATTTTCAACAAATTCTTTGATTTTCTTTTTGATGGAATGCCTCACAACTCATAACCCCAAAAAGTACCAATACCAACAGACTAATTCAAGTGCAGAAAAGCAGACGAAGAATAAGTTCGCGTCCTCTTCAACTAGAGTTCAGAAAGAAAAATTCCGTCCACAATTGCAATAGCGTCTTGTATTTTCTTACGAGGTTTGAAGCAGATCCTGAATAGAAGAGAAGATCATGAAAGAGGAAACGTGGATATCCTCAGACAACACATATCACTCTATGAGTGTGAAGAGCGATCTAAGGAGGAGCCATACCGTTTGGTTTAGGTTTTCTACGGCTGGAAAATTTCTACGAAACCAGAAATTCTATTTTATTATAGCACTTTGTCTAGGTTTTATGTTCACTCTACTCCAAATAATTGATATCCAAAGAAACGACTTGAGTGAAAACATCAATGAGATTATCCTGAGATCATATTCGGAGGATGATGCAAAGAAAGACGAGCACTTCTGTGAAGATGAAGGAAGTTTACACTCCATTGCTATTGAAATGGCGAAATATTCTGCGAAAAGTATCCATATGCTTAGGTCACTGTTATCGTTATCAGACAAATTTATGATAAAATTGGAAGAACGCGATGAGGTAGACTCGGGTATATTCCAAGATGTTGAGAACAATCTAATTAAAATGTTAGAAGGTCACGGAAAGATCCATTTTCGAGATGAAACAGGTTCCAAATACTTAAATAAATCCATCAACATTATAAGTATTGAAAATTCATTTCACAGCTGCAAAAATGAAATCAGACCCTGCAAGGCGGGTACTTCTTGCAATGAGGTGGCTAGGATCCTTATTCAAACTGAACAAGTAAGCGTGGTGAGCAAAGCAAACCAGCGAATTTATACTGAATGTCTGAAGAAGTGTGCACAGTCATGGAACTGCATGATTTGGGATTATTCCGATATAAACTACAACTGGATGATAAATGATATAAACATACCAGCCTCTCGCATTCTTTTGATTCCACATATGATTCAAAACAGGCTCAAACCTTCGCTACCATCACAATTGAAGCCACTTCGACTTCGACGTAGACGAGCAGTCATGTTCGGAGTGGTCGAAACGTCACGGCGTCAGCTTCTTTTGAAGAAATTACACGAAAACTTGAGAAATTCAGGCATTAGTGTTGAATTATGGGCACAGAATATCGGTACAAGTAACTCCACAAAAAACAAATACATGTCTAAAATGTATGCCGAATCGCAATTCTGCGTAAACTTGCACTCATATTCCAACTTCAGTCCGGGAGAACTTCACAGATTGTCCGAAATCGTACAATTTCAGTGTATTCCGATTTTTGAAGAATTTTTTGATAAGATCGGGATTGAAGCATACACGAAATGCGGTGGAGTTCTTTTCACTTCATTTCAAAATTTTATCAAAACCATAAATACTGGTTTGGAAATGATTGAAGGCAATCATTACTCTAATAACAAATTTTCGAATTGGTGGGCGACCGGTATTCGTTGGCAAACTCTCCTTCATGATATAATGTTATTCGACAACACACTCGAGGATTGATCGATGGTGATCACATATATCATATTCCTCGTCTGGAATCCTGCTTCATAAACTTTTCAACTGTATACGGTAACTGTTACCATTTACTTTTGTAAACGGTTACAAATCGCATAATTTAGAACAACTCCTTTTCATCAGCTACTGGGTCGGAAGAGGAGCAGTAGCAATTGCTATATGATCGAAGCATATAATATGCGTCATCATTTTTCTGTGTGAAAGAAAGTGAAATAACGAAGTCGTCTTCGGGTAATTCAAAAGTCAAGGAGCGAAGACGAAGTTCCACATGAGGATTGATTCTTTTTCTTTTTATTTAAATTGGCTCCCCCGCTTCTCACTCCGCTTCCAACGCTGCTTCCTCCTTGAGCCAAATCTTCCGGGGGGAGATGTAACATTTGAATATGTAGCTTCCGTCTATCACGTTTAAGACCATATCGGTTTGAAAGCGCAAATTTATCAGCAAAATGCCCGAAATGCTGCGTTCCAAGTTTATTGATATCGATTACTCCGACGAAATCACGAAACTCCGGTGGAGGATCTCCAGAACCTGCAAAACTCTCGATTGAAAAAACAGCTTCGCAGGTGCGAGTTAATTCCAATGATGCCTTCAAATGTTTGTCTTGTGATGACGACTTATACCAAGAATGAGATTTCATTGTACAACAAAAACAAATTGGCATATTCTCTGCCCGAACTCGACTCAGAATCAAAGGCATTACTACGGAATAAATGATCGGGTCGACCTCATACAGAAGTACTCTTACAACTAAATCCTTCGATGGAGCTCGTTCGAAAATGGAACGAATATATTTCATAATTTCAATGTAAACATTGAAAGGATTGCCATATTTATCTAAACAAGGAATAAAGATGTTCGCTTTTGCTTCGATCCCAGGCGAAAAGTGCAATGGTTCTTGGACAATGTTATACATATCGTTTTGTAAACTTGCTCCAAGATCATAAGAGCAGCAAAATACGGATGATATGTTATCGCGAGCTCGTATTCCAACCTTTCTATTTCTCGCGTTTTGAATGCTTTGCCTATATTGCCACGCTATATTAAGCCCCTGTTCGGCATCTGCACTGTTCCAAGCGCCATCAGTACCATCATCATTTTCTTCTTCGCTTTCTTCAATAATAGTATAATTTCCGCGCACCCCTTCTTCGTCAGCTTGAGCTTCTCTATTAATCCTATTCTTTACATATTTAGCCCGGTGCATGTCCTTTGGTAACGACGGTAAATACTCTGACACAAACTCATCGCGCGTCATTCCCATATGATAAGACGAAGATCCATCCTCTGGCATCAAAACAATGTCATGACCATTGGAAATACCCTGAGCTACCCAATACCTAGTGAATGTATCCGTGAGATCCGTAAACCGCTCCTCGTTAAGAAAAAGAATGCATGTTTGCAACGTCTGTCCTCCTCCGGGAAGCAGCGCATCGAGTTCACGAAGGCCGGTCGAAGTGACGATGGCACCTCCCGTCCACGGCTTTGTTCCTCTGTACTTGAACACCGACGAAGATCCTATGCCTCTGCGATCCAATGGTCTTGATTCACAGGCTATTGCGCTGGGTGGAACCGCACTTCGTCGGCGAAAGGTGCTACTCATTTGGTGTAACTATTTTTTTTCAAATGCTTTGATGGTTGTGAGTTGTGAGAATCATTACTTTTTAGTCTTTCAGAGATTACCGGTACATGTAGTACGCAGTATGTACGCTCGTACGAGTACATGTAAGTACAGTCTGAACGATAGCTGGAACTACATATTTACTCGTATGTGTTTGAAAGGGCGTAGGACTCCACAATTAATTCACATCTCACACCCACATCCTGTCAAAATTCTGCCGTCGCGAATTCCCAATTTTCACATTCGTTCATCTCATCTACGATCTACAATTCCTCAAACTTGTTCATTAGATCTCGGACCTGCTTCTCTGTTAACTCAATCCACACCTCGTTTCTGCGGAGAAACGGAATAGTAAATGGCGGATGAAATTGCCACAATTGGGATCTAGCAATAGCTTCATCTTCTTTCATAGATACTCCATCTTCGTTCAGCTGATTATTCAGGTTCTTTATCTTTTCAGTTGCTTGTTCAGTATTTACCCAACCTGAAAATCGATAGACCGCACCGACAGCTGATGGAACCTCAGCGATACGCACTGCCGAATCCAGCGGCTTTGGTACCTTACCCGGGCTATCGTATTCAGATGGAAGTATAAATTGCATGTATGCATTCGTAGTGACGACAGGTGCTGTCATAGCAATCTGTTTCCCTCCTTTAGATTGTACTTCATTCGTTATCACTGGGGCTGTCATCGCAATACTTACATCACCATCGTTTTGGGGGGCAGATGTAACACCAATATATTTTGCTAGTTTCATAAAACTTTTACCAGGGTCCTCGTCTCGTGCATAAGTTGTTTCGATTGCAAAGCGTTTGCCATACTTGCGAACTTCGTATGGAAAGGAGGTTGTAGATCGGGACAGTAATACGTCGTAGACAGGTTCTGTAACTCCAGTTCTACCAAAAACGATGCCCATTATCGAACTCGAATTATTCTTGCGTCTGCAAACTATCTTTGATTCTCTCTTTGGGCTAACGTGCTCATGTTGTGACACATTCGAAGTAGGTTTTAGTGAAAATAGTGATGAGCCTGGACCTGGAGCACCACGTACGGGCACCGCGACTGCGAACCTGCGAACTATGATGACGTAAAATGAGAAAGCATTTTATTTTCATTTTCCTTCGACTCTGACAACACCGACTTTTCAACTTTTGGCATGAAACAATTGCGATAGGTACTCCTATTGTCCCAGCATTTGGACATATGTCTATTTGGTGTCAAAAGGAAAAGTCGAAAATTCATTTAAATGTTGTCACGAATGATTGGTTTTGTTCCTTTTCTCTTCTCTAGCAGGTGGCATATCGCTTGGTACATAGTATATACCAAAGCCTCAAAAGATTCATCTTGTATTCGGAAAGGAGATTGAAGTCCCACAAGAGATCATTCCATCAAATGACCTATAGAAAATACCAAAAGTGGAAGCTAATGGCTATGGAAAGAAGCCGTAGGGAAGTGTGTAGAGTTGTGACAAACATCTCCTTCGCGTTCGTCACAGCTAATTCGATCTAATACCACGGAAAATCAACACTTCGCGAGTTAAGACATGGTCGAAAACTTTCAGATTTCGAGTGTTACCAACACAATTGTGACGCTTTTGCGCTAAAATCAATCATTTGGTGCTAAGATCGAACACATCGAATTTTCAACAAAATTGCAAATTGTAACGAATCGTACTCCATATACAAAAATAAAAGCATACACTTTTTAAAAAAAAATATATAGACGTCTTTAGCTCATGATTCACTAACATGAATAAATTAAGCCTGCTCTAAATTAGTTCGGTCTGTCAATTTAATGTCACATTTTTATAATAACCAAGCATTTTGAATATTTGAGAAAATGGCAGATCCTTGAAAGTTAACTCTTTATGGAGTGAAACCTTCTTCGCAAACATCTCCCTGCTGGCTAGCTTTCTCGAAAAACTCGGCTCCACCGGCCTTGTTTGCCTTCTTACTCTTCTTCGAAGCACGCCTCTTCGCAAGAACGGCATCCTTGTTTGAAGCACGAGCCTCGGCAGCACGAGCTTCAGCCTTACGAGCAGCAGCAGCATATGGATCAAGAGCAGCAAGAGCCTCAATATTCTTAAGCGCGTTGCGCTTAGGAGCACGTGCCGGTACACCTTCCTTCATGGGGTTGACAATACTCTGAATTTCATCAGAGTTGATAATACGGGCCAAGTCAGCGTTGCTCATGGAAGCAGCTGGGATACGCTTTCCACCTTCACCATAGATGGTATCCAATGCCTCAATGGCACTCTTGGACCAAATGCAGAAACGTCCCATGTGGCCTCCCGGAGCAAGCTGCAACAAATTCAAACGCTCGACACTGCAGAGCTCAACTCCTGGCAAGTTGCGAAATCCTTTCTCGATTCCATCGTTATTACTGTAAATGACAAGAGGACCACGACGCATGACGTAACGACGGTTGCGCATCTTACCCTTACCAGCACGAATCTTCTTGCTGTCCACTACCTTTGTAACATCATCCAACCCTCCAACGGCGTTCAAGACATCCTTGGCGGCAGAAGTCTTGGCAACGTTCTCAATAGCATCATCAAGTACAAGGGGAACCTCGGGTACATTATCAATCTTATGTCCACGAGCCATAAGCAAGGCAGGCACAGCAGTGGCAGCGACAGCAGATGCAACAGCATAACGCTTCTGCGTAGTATTAATCTTACGGTGCCACTTACGCCAGGTCTTCGTAGGCGCGAACATGCGTCCACCACGACACATGTTACCGAACGCACCCTGTCCGGAACGACTGGTACCTCCTCCACCAACACGAGGAATACGAGCAACGGCACGACCGGTACCCCAAGAACTGGCACTGACCTGCTTTCCAGCACGGATGTTGACAGCATAAGCTTGACGACTGTTCTTGGCCATGTTAGTGTGTACGAACTGTACCAAATCGGATCGGAGCGGGGCCGACATGACTGCAGGAAGGGGTACGTTGGATTCGGTGGCTGTTCCATCGGTGGAAAATACGGTGACGAGAGGACGGGTAGTCATGATGAAGTAACTTGGAATAAACGAAAAATAAGTTTAATGATTGTATATTAAGAAGTCAGCGATGCTCTGACGCGCTCCGGTCGGTTATACTATGGTGAATAGGTGGATATACACACAATATACAATATATATGTATGTTCATGAAATTGGGGCAGGGGGGAGAGGTTGTTGCTGCTGCGCTGCTGCTGCTGCTGCCCTTACGACACCCAGACATTTCTTGCGGTCTGTTTCCTCGCTTGAAAGCAGAGTAGTAGTAAGTGGTAATTGTAGATGCATTTCGTGCTGTGTGCTGCCGTGTGAAGGAGGAGTCGATTTACGAGTACGACATGTACCGGGGATCGGGGATATGAGATTATTGACGTGATATTTCGTAAAAACGAAGGTAGGGAGTCGATAGTATGCGAATGATTTTACATATGTATCTATCACGATCTATTCGATCCCTACAATCATTGACTTGACATTTCACCTTTTTGTTGATCCATCTCCCACTTGAACCGATACGGTACATCGGTACATCACGTTTTCACACACAGACACACACAGCGTTTTTCAACAACGAACTTACATACTCTCTCTTGTATATAATTTATGACGAAAACAACATCTCGGATTGTTGAATTGATATCCAACCATGTCAAGTGCAGAAGAAAAGCTTTTGAAACATCTCAGTAACGATGAAGATGCAATTATTCAAGATACGTTTGTCTGGTCCACTAGCGTTGAAATATCTCATCAAGAAGTAGTCGGTGCAGTGAAGAGTTTGCTCGTCGATGCCTACATTACCGCCAAGGAGAGTACGACGAATTTTTTCGTTTTGTCGAAAGAAGGAGAAGGCATTGTATCGAATGGGGAAAGTCAGGAAATATCAGTATTCAAGGCTGTTTTGGCAGCAGGAGTTGACGGCATTGCAATGAAGGACTTGGATGACAAAGTTGGAAAGGCCGTTTCTAAGATTGGTATGGGCAACTGTATGAAAGCCAAATGGATTGGCAAGAACGGGGCTAATCTTATCGCAAAAATTGATTCTGTTCCAGAAGATAGTGTGCTTGCTGCGCTTCAGGCTTTGAAAGGTGATGATTCTGGTAGTTCTTTGGATTCAAAGCTTTTGCAGAACTTGAAGAGAAGAAAACTGATTAGTTCTGTCAGTCGTAAGTCGTATAAAGTTGCACGAGGCCCATCATACTCTCCAGTGCGCGTCAAAAAGGCGGCTGACTTGACCAAAGAAATGCTTGATAATGGAACGTGGAAAGAAACTCATTTCAAGTCGTACAACTTCTTAACTCTAGGAGAAAAGGTAGGTGGGGGATATCTCCACCCACTCCTCAAAGTGCGTGCCGAGTTTAGAAAAATTTTGATGCAAATGGGGTTTCAGGAGATGCCTACCAACAAATGGGTTGAATCTTCCTTCTGGAATTTTGATAGTTTATTTCAACCACAATCACACCCTGCACGTGATGCACACGATACTTTTTTCATCAAGAAACCGGCTGAGACCGTCTCTGTTCCTGAGGATTATTATGAACGCGTAAAGGAGATGCACGAAGAGGGAGGTAGTGGTTCCATTGGATACCGATATGATTTTAAGAAAGAAGGTATGATTATTTGAGAAAAAACCAGTTTTATTATAGTATTTACATTCATATTACCTTCACATCATAGAGGCCTTCAAGAATCTGCTGCGCACACACACCACGGCTATTTCATCACAAATGCTGTACCAGTTGGCAAACCAGGAGGGGGGCTTCACCCCTATGAAATATTTTTCAATCGACCGTGTGTTTCGTAATGAATCTATGGATGCGACGCATTTATGCGAATTTCATCAAGTTGAAGGGCTAGTTGCAGATTACAATCTGTCTCTCGGTGATTTGATTGGAACTATCGAAACTTTTTTTAAAAAGATTGGAATTACCCAATTGCGCTTCAAACCTGCGTTCAACCCTTACACCGAGCCATCTATGGAAATTTTCGGATATCATCCTGATTTGAAAAAGTGGACAGAGATTGGAAATTCAGGAATGTTCCGTCCTGAAATGCTTGCCCCAATGGGTTTACCTGAAAACGTAAGAGTTATTGCTTGGGGGTTATCCTTAGAAAGACCAACAATGATCAAATATAGAATCAAGAATATTCGTGATTTGTTTGGCCACAAGGTAGAACTTGCCCGAACGCGAACTGCGCCTGTTTGCAGGTTCGATACTACAGGTACTGTAGCATAGACTCTTACTTAAAGTTCAACATTTCTTTAATTTTCTTGTAGTTGTACCGAGAGCTCCGATATCCCAAATAGTAATCCCTGATCAGCATATACGTTTGAGTAGCAACTAATTGTAGCTTATACCCGATGTATCATTAATTTACTCTGAGTCCCATTCAAAATATATCCCAATGCCACTTGAAATCTCACCTAAAGTATGGCGAAAGCACCTTTCCTTTTGTAATCTGCAGAGCCCATAGGAGGGCTATTATCTGTTTCTTGCGATTCTATCATCGCCCTAGCCAAGGAATAGATCAACTGCTTGAATCTGTTCATGATTTCTCATAGTGACCATCAATTAGCGAATCGATTCAATTCTTTCCTAAAAGCACTAGGAATGGATTCGAATCATTGCCAGCTTCATCCAACTACTTAGGTCGCTTCAATTTCTGCAACTCTTCTCGTTACGGGACAACAAGAATTGTACTTGTTCATTCGACTATCCACTCTCATCGTCTTCACTTCAAACATGCTTTTTAATATTCTTCCCAATCTTTTTTGATGTAGATGATAACTGCTCGGAATCTCTGGAAAATGAAGTCTTTTATTGAATGCTGGTCACAGATCGGTAAACAATATCAGCTAGAACAAGCGTGAAACATATTTTGAAGATATTGAAGAGCGCAGATTTTAGGTTTTTTCTTTAACATGTCAATGACAAGGCATTGAATACTTAGATGCACGCGTTTGTAATTTTGGTTTGTTCTCACCGCATTCTTCATACGCTTCGAATATTGTTAAATTTCGTCCAACGTAGCGATATCCAATAGCCAATAGAAAACGGTTCAAGGATGTAACTCGGCGGCCCTAAAATGTGACAGATAGCTTCGATAAAGTTTAGTCTCTGTTTGGGAGAGCCCTTGGCATCGTACACTTATCACGTCTACTTTGCAACAAAAAATACTGTGACTGGAGTAAGGTCGTCGATCACGATCTCTAATCATTTAGAGAGGTATTGAATAATAGATCCTTCTTTTCTTTTCAGGTGATGTGCATACAGTCAAACTAGAGTGATTGTTATATATCACTTGATGGTAATTTGGTTTCATCATCTGGGACCATCGCGAGGTATTCATTATACATTAAAAGCTAAATGTAAGATAACAGAAAATAAAGTTGGTAAATCTGACATCCGAAAAGTAAGAGAAAGGTTGCAAGTACTTGTTATGACGAGGTGAATGGCACATACATGAACTGGACAAGTGTCCTTTCTATACCTCGTGTTCGGTCCAGGATTATCCCCTTATTCACGTCAACAAAATAAGTGATTGGCACAATGACTTAGTGTAAAACAAAATAAGTTCCTTTATTTGATGTCAATATTGCGTGAGTGTAAAATCATATCATTTCTTCTATAGGGCGAAACTTGACAACGTCCTTGCCGCATCTGCCAAATCAACCTGCAACTCTATCCATTTGCTATCATCTTTTGAGACGGATTTGAGGTCACTTTCTGCTGTATCAATAACCTTCTGGAGACCTTCAAAAGTTACCATTCCAAGCTGGGCAGCTTTCGATGCTGCACCCACGTATGTGCGAAAAAATACTAGCGGCCTTCCATTTATAAGCTTAGGTGGTGGTACTTGCGGGTAGGCTTCTTCAGAGACAACATGAAGAAAAACTGCTTTCACAATTTGTGGATATTCCTTTCATTTAAAAAATAGTTAAAAAATTCATAAGGTGCACGATCTAGTTCCAACGGTGAAGCTTACCCTAAGCATTGTTTCACCAGCTTCTTGATCGAGCTCACCAGTATCACCGACATATGCATATTCCATGATATTTCCGGAGCAATCTTGTTCCAAGAGCCTCTCAAAATTTGTAAACTTTCTTAATCCCTTTCGATCTTGGATTACCCATTCGGCCACTGATCCATACAACACCCTTATAGAAATGCACAGTTAGTTTTCAATATGTTTAGGAATAGGACGTTTCTCCTTAACTTACGGTCCAAGACCCCAATTTCTAATACCACCGTTTTCCCCCGTCTTCTTAAACGCAACCGCCAATTTAGATGAATCCTTGAGTTCCAACGCCGCTTTGAATTCCTCGGCTCGAGCTGTCAAAACTGCTACCTTAGCCGGTAAATCTCCTTCTTTCAATGGAAACATGGAGAGCTGAAACATAAATTCGAAAACTCCAGGATAAAAGTCGCCTCTCTCATATTGTGTGTCTATTCCACCCAGTGGTACTCCTGCTGCCTTTATTCCACCGCTTGATTTTAATGTGTCGTCAACATCGCTTATAACTTGTAGAAATTTGCACCGCGCTGGTTCTGCTGTGGATAGCGACAAAGCGGAGGCGGAATAAGAATGTTTTCGGATGAAGGTTTCGCAAATGTACGCCAACGCTACAATTGTGATTCGCCATGTCAAAATTGTTTTCATTTAGAGTTTGTAGCGGTATTCGATTGAATGTTTTTCTTTTTATTTGCCTTTCTATGTTGTGTTTAAAGGGCTGTGGTCTCCTTTGTTCCCTCTCCTCTACATTTTTGTGACATCGTTGAGCTTGGTTGTGCGAAGATACGCACTATTATTTTTTGGCACACGAGAATGATGTTGACATTTTTTATCCCGGCGCGCACGAGGTCCAAAACCAAAAGGATAGGCAAAAACATATGAAAGGAGTGTCACGATTTCACGATGTGGAGAAATATATCCATTGTGTCGCAAACGCGGACGATATGCATAAAAGGAGAAGATATCAATGGCATCACAGTTTTAGCACGCTACCGGTAGATATACTCTTTTTGTGTCTCATCCGTGACACAGGCTCGACTCAACATGGAGAGACTTTCCGATCATTTCAATACGAAATCAAAAGTAATGTAAATGTTCATTCATAGACTATAATATCGATTTTAAAATATAAGACATTTATTTCTGTGCCTCCATGTGCGAGATCAAGTCAAGAACACGGTTGGAATATCCTGCCTCGTTATCATACCATGATACAAGCTTTACAAAATCATCCGTTAGCGCAATGCCAGCCTTCTCGTCGAAAATCGAAGAATGAGTATCACCAATGAAGTCAGATGAAACGATATCCTCATTTTGGTACCCAAGAATTCCGACCATCTTCCCTTCAGATGCATCCTTCAATGCGGCGCAGATAGTTTCGTAAGAAGCACCTTTTTCTAGACGGACAGTCAGATCCACAACGGATACGTTCGCTGTAGGAACGCGGAAAGACATTCCTGTCAACTTTCCATTCAATGCAGGAATTACCTTGCCAACAGCCTTCGCAGCACCAGTAGACGAAGGAATTATGTTGTAACACGCGGCACGTCCTCCACGCCAATCCTTCTGAGAAGGACCATCAACAGTCTGCTGAGTGGCAGTAACAGCATGAACGGTAGTCATAAGACCCTCCTTGATACCAAACTCGTCGTTAATGACCTTGGCCATAGGTGCAAGGCAGTTAGTGGTACAAGAGGCATTAGACACAACATCCATAGAACTTTCGTATTTCTCTTCGTTGACGCCCATTACGAACATAGGAGCATCTCCAGAAGGCGCAGAGATGACGACCTTCTTGGCACCTCCCTTCGTATGGGCAGAGGCCTTTTCGGTGGAGGTGAAGACTCCTGTGGACTCGACCACGTAATCTGCTCCAGCAGAACCCCAGTTGATGTTGGCGGGATCACGCTCTCCAAAAACTTTGATGGTTTTTCCATCGATGGTGATGGTTCCAACATCAGCATCATGGCTGATCTCTTGACCGCACCGACCGTGGACTGTATCATACTTATACATATATTCCATATAGTTTACAGGAATGAAAGGGTCATTTACAGCGACAATGTTGATATTGGGCTTGTTAGCGGCAGCGCGCATTACAAGACTATTAACAGAAAATGATCAATGGTTAGAAACGAATCAATGAAGAAAGCATCTAGAAGAATCGTCCAAAACTACCCCACTTGAACTAAACTATCGATAAACAGCAGCAATCATTCGAGATTCGGTATGTGTTTAACATTTTCTACTGTCACGTAATTTTTTCTCAACTGTGAAGCTTTCGGCTGGAACTGAAGCATTGACAATGAGAAGACCACGTGTCAAGGGCCTTATCATGTATTTTACACATATTCACTTTAAAAAGGTTTGAAACTAAGTAAAGACGTACCGACCAATCCTGCCGAAACCATTTATACCAATGTTGATGCTCATGTTTGTCGTGCTTCTGTAAATAAGTTTTAGTGTTGATAATGGTCAAAAAATGCGTCAATGATGGTTTTGAGCGATGGGGAAAGTTTTCGTCTTCGCCAAAAAACAAAACATATTTACGCGTCCACGACTCATGTTAGAAAATATGAAAATGAAGGGCTCGCAGCCTCCATCGAATGACGTGTTTAGCTACATTGGAATAATTTCAGTATAAAGTTTATCGTAGAATCTAGAAATAATAGAAATTTCGCGCATTGGTGGAGGAATTTCTTTCGAGAATCTGTCACTTCTGCCTTGACCATCCATCATTCCATCATCACCTTAACTTGATTCTCCAGGAAAAAATTCCCACTATAAACAAAGCGGAATACATATTCGAACACAAACAGGCACAAAGTAAAATAATGATCTCTAACACTGCTGCCCGTGCCATTGCGCAGACTAGCTTAAAGGCGTCTCGCTCGTCCATTCCTCTTCCACATCTCTTGCTCGCAAGTTTTTCGTTGGAGGAAACTGGAAATGCAATGGATCCGTTTCTCAAACAAATGAGCTCATCAGTATGCTTAACCAGTCCACTCTTACTACCGAAACTGAGGTTGTAGTCTGCCCAAGTCAGGTTTATGTACAGGGCGTTAAGGATGGCCTACGATCTGATGTTGCTGTAGGTGCACAGGATTGCTGGGTTCAGGGAAATGGTGCTTTTACTGGTGAAACTTCTGCCGATATGCTAAAAGACATGGGCGTCTCGTGGGTTATTGTTGGCCATTCCGAACGTCGTGGAAAGGGAGAGTCTGACGCCGAAGTAGCAGCTAAGGCTAAGTATGCGCTTGATAAGGGGTTGAGCGTCATCGCCTGTTGCGGGGAACCGCTTGAAGCTCGTGAAGCTGGCACAACCAACGATTTTGTTTTCCCCCAGATAAAGGCATATGCCGACGTCTTCACCAAAGATGATTGGGAGCGTGTTGTTATTGCATATGAACCTATTTGGGCGATCGGAACTGGCCTCACTGCTACTCCTGAACAGGCTCAAGATACCCACGCTGGCATTCGTCAATATCTTGGACAGGTTTCTGGTGCCGAGGTTGCCGAAAACACTCGCATTTTGTATGGAGGATCTGCGAGTGGAAAGACTGCACCCGGATTAAGTGCGAAACCTGATATTGATGGTTTTCTTGTTGGGGGAGCATCCCTTAAGCCAGAGTTCGCTGATATTGTGAACTGCCAGACAACTGATAATTCATTGAAGCCTGTTAACGTTGGTATTAATGGATTCGGAAGAATCGGACGGTGAGAATATCAAACTGAATTTTTCTTTGAAGAGTATGGTATGTCTAATATCTTATATTTGTTACACAGCCTAGTCATGCGTGCAGCTCAAAACGACCCCATGGTGAACATTGTCGCTGTAAATGACCCTTTCATCCCCACCGATTACATGGAATATATGTTCCAATATGATACCGTACATGGCGAGTACACTGGATCTGTAAACCAGGTTGACGATAAGACAATTAATATAGATGGTAAGGATATCTCAGTATTCGGAGAGCGTGATCCCGCCAACATCAACTGGGGTTCTGCTGGAGCAGATTACGTGGTCGAGTCCACAGGAGTCTTCACCTCCACCGAAAAGGCCTCTGCC
>Ga0209092_10001166_pt1 | contig 26324 bp, 17 predicted proteins | sample FraStrMetagenome_FD_187446 | JGI IMG/M metagenome (GOLD analysis project Ga0209092, IMG submission 187446) | Marine eukaryotic phytoplankton communities from Arctic Ocean - Fram Strait ARC3M Metagenome (SPAdes) (version 2) | ecosystem: Environmental > Aquatic > Marine > Oceanic | place: Fram...
TTTTTGAAGGAGACACACCAGGAGGCACTTCAGATAACAGATTGGCCAAGCCATCTAAGGCTGTTTATGAGAGGTATCAGAAGATGTGGAAACTACACTAATAATAATAAAATTTATATTTTAAGTGCTAAGAATTAGTTTGCAAGCATGGAATAATTACACCACCGATCTTTAACCTAAGACCCACTACGCTTACGCATCTCATCATATATTAATATTTTTTCATTTTCATTCCTGAAAGTTTTGTGAGTCCCGCATCTGTCCTGGTGGATCACCCTGAGATTTACGTTTACGATTGAATTGGAGTGTCCCAACAGGGAGTGGTGGAGCCGCTCCTTCAAGTCTCACATTGACGTCACTTTTCAGTCCATTCCCATTCCTAACCTGTACATTCATATTGACTTGGAATATTTTCCGGCGGCTTCTTATTGGCTTTGTATCACTTTTCGTAGGTTGCCCAGATTTTGAAGGTAAGAATTTCATCATAAAATATTGTTTTCTCGAATATAATTGCAGACATGGTGGATTGAAATAGTGCACAAATACTATCAAATATATTAATGGGCAATAATAAAAGAAAAGTGCATTGAGTTGACCTAACAAGGAAGTCCCTGACAACTGGTGGAAAGAATGGAAAATTTACCGTGAAACATATATATGCCATATGTTAATGCGCATCCAATAGAAAAATCCACCAACAATAGTCATTAGCAATCGTCATGGAGAGGGTATGAGCAAATAAAACTTATTTACAACATGGATATGAAAACCTATTTCAAACAAATTGAATCTATCTGAACAAGAAGAAAACAATTATTGGTAAAATTACAGATATCCAGATAATAGGAAAGTTTATAGAATTATTATTAACAAAACAAATTCAACTTCATGATGAAACAAAATCGTCACTAGTAAGCATAATCCAACTTCAGATTAAAAACCCAAGATGTTGACTAAGCACATCACAGTCAAAAAGAATGCTGAAAGAAAACTAAGTCGATGTTTACATCGACGCGGATTGGTAGCAGCATCAGATGGGTCGGCCCACAGTGGAAGTAAAGCATCCTTCGCTTATTGTTTTGCAAATTCAACCTCAGAAAAGTTAGTATAATAATAATAATAGAAATTATTTTTTAAGTGCTAATAACTAGTTTGCAAGCAGGGAATAATTACACCACTGAACCATATTTACGACCCACTACTCGGACCTACATCATCATATAGTAATCTTTTTTTATTCTCATTCCTGGAAATTTTTTCTGAGTCCCGTTTACGTCTTTGTAAGTCACCCGGAAATTTACTTATCTTTCGAGGTCCACCAAACAGAAAAGTTAGTATATGCATTGCATGGTCCAACATTGGTTGACCCTGAATACGCGAGTTCCAACAGATCAGAATTGATGGGGATTTTAGGTGTGGTAACAAAACTGCATGAGATAGAAGGTGGGATAAAAAAAGAAAGAACAAAAATAAAAGAACATCCGTTACTTTATACACAGATAGTGCATCATCAATATCAGTATTGTAAAACAAATTTCGTCTATCAACCAAAAATGTGATGAAATGTAACATAGATGTGATCTTAGAGTTCCAGGAAGAAAAAAAAGTTCAAAAGCTCCCTTCGTCTTCCTAAGGCACATCAGGATAATGATACAAACCCAATGCCGGCTAAATTGAATGTAGAAATGGATAAGTTAGTAGAATTGCAATATAAACAACCAATCCAAGAACACTATGTTAAAATGACTCACCTCCCTGCACAAGCAGTTTCGTTCAGATTAACAAACAATCTTGAACAGGAGCTAGTTCGGCATTGTCGGGATACACCTGGTGAAAGAGTAGCCTTAGCATATTGGGATGTGGATCCAACAGATTCAATGAATGTTGACTGGGTAGCGATAGAGGGAGCCTTAAAAACGTGGACCAAATATCGACGAGGTACACCTGTCAAATGTATCCATTGGCTATGGGACACAGCAAAGAGAAAAAATGATTGGGGACAAATAAAAAGTGGAAATTGCCCGCTTTGTGGTCTCAAGGAAGAAGCTGCATCACAGGTGCTGCGATTTGGCCATACACGTTTTTGAGGAGAAGATGGGAGCAGACAATCTACCTCGAACATATAGAAGGGGGTCAAAATGCATTGATCATATATATGTGACGTCGAAAGGTTTCAATCTGGTTACGTCATGTGGAATAGCACCATTCAATTACTTTCTCAAATCAGACCATAGAGCTATGTATATTGACGTGAAGTTAAATCGAATATTGGATGCTGACCAACATGTCATACAACATGCATCAATGCGTAGACTAAAACTTAGATTGGTGTTGACACTGGAAAAATACTATGAAAGAATTGATAAAGAAATGTCTCGTCATAAGTTTTTGGCAAAAGTGGAAAGGTTAAAAAGAAATTTTGAGAAAGTAGGTAAGACACTAGAAACAATTGCAGAATCAAATGAACTTGATAAACAGATAACGGATAGCCTGTTAATTACTGAAAAAAATGTTGGAATGTTCAAATGAATTGCAACTTGGAGTGGACGCCAATAGATGGGCAAAAAATATGGTGAAGAAAAAGAAACAAAGAAAAAACCTTGATAATGAAACATTTAGGGCGAAAATTGAAAAAGCTTATAAAACTCAAAGAGAATGGAGAGAGAAGTTGAGAGATACAACAAAACATTCGAAAGATTTGCGTCAATCATTTCTTGAAGAACGCACTCATTTTCAAGCAGAAATTAAAGGAACGGAAGCATCAAATGAATTGAAGATGATTATTCAACATGAGAAGCAAAGAAAAGATGCTAAAAAAAATAATATATTATTGAAAGGAAAATACCATGCGTCATTAAGCACAATTCAAATCCCACATATTGATCAATATACCCAACAAGAAAGAAATGCTAAGAGGCACTAGAATTAAGTGGAAGGAAGACAATTGAAAATGGCGAAGATATAACAAAATAATTTGGCAATATGTGTGCAACAATTTTTGAAGATGTATCAGAAGGTGATTGTATGAATGAGTTTGTTAATGATAGGAATGTCGAAGAATCCCAAGTGAGACCCGTGTTTGACGGGCACAAAGTGTATGAAATTCAGCGTAAATCACGAAAAAAGTTTTTATCCCAATAGTTCGGTCCCTACGCCCCCATAGTGGGCGAATGGTGTTTCGTGGTTCCCTCCCAAGGATATCCATAATTACCATTTAAAATAAAATTTCTTCTTATTATTATTGGTGATAGCATAGATCAATGCAGCTTTCTTCCAATTAACTTCAAAATTACAACTGATACAATCTTGTGCAAGAAAGAACTTAACAGTAGACTATTTTGAAGTTTTTTTCAAAATCTTTAGATTAATTATTTGGAGTCATGAAGAAGACGAAGAAATAGTTATTATCTCTACTAGTTGCAATAATTTTCAACATTACTTACCTGATTTGCAATTTAGGTAGAATCTTCGTAGATTCCCATAGCAAGGCATGGCAAAATCTATGCTAAAAGTTTCCTTTTACGAAAAAGCTTCGTTAGCTGCTAGATAAAAATAAAATAAGTTGCCCTTTCCACAGGGATACCATCTCATTAAACAAGAATTTTTAGACCTGACGTTGAATAACTTGTGTGTCCATCTGGAAGGCTCATAACTTCTCCTTTTGGATATGTGTTTAGAAAACATCATCAGATTTTTGTCCAACATGTGCTTGATGTGATTGCCAACAATGTCAGTGGACTTTGATGTTGTTTAATATATGAGTAAAGCATTGAATTGAAATAAGAATTTATTTATCATCTTTCATCTTTAATCTATGGATAGTCTATGAATGGGGCGAAGTAATGCTGCTCCAATTAATTGTGTACCAATCATGTTCCAAGACAAGGGGATTTTTCTCCAGCTCCAAGACTTCTAGTAGCTTTAAAATTATTTGCACCATTGCTTCCCACAGGGCCAGCAATCCAAAAGAGCTGGTGATGGGTGACTAAAATGTAAGAGTAATTCCACTGCAACCAACTCACCTATCTATGAGTTTCCCAATTCTTACTTTCAGAGCAGAATATCTGAGGAGCTCTTCTTGAAACCGCAGAGGAATGCCAAGAAGACCAACAACAGTACCCGTAAGTACATTGTCATATGTAGACTACTTCATGGATATGTATTTTGACATTTAATGTAATCTTCCACCAGTTTACCTCTGAAAGCAATTCCAGCTTTGAGGAAGTCATGAACTCCTTAATTGGTTGTATGCTTCCTCCAATTTACAAATACAGAAGCAATTCATTCATAAACCTCTTTATACAAAGGCCCAAAAATGTGTGATGTATGTATACAACAAATACCATCAAGATTTCCGGTAATGAGCTCTCAGAACTCTGAGAGCTTTGAATGCCTAGTACAGACAGAAGGTTCTACTATACTGATTTTTTTACTTTTTGAAATAATTATTGGCACAATAATTTATTTTTTTGTATTTAACATATAATTTAATTCAAGGGTTCATAGTTTCATATCTATTACAGTTCTAAAATAGATATGAAACTATGAAATGTCCATTTAGAAAGGATGTGTTGGTTCTGCATTTTGTTATGTGTATGTTTACTTTCTGTTCAACAAGAAAAAATCCGGGAATAGGCATTCATGATAAATGATAAATCTTCATATCACAATCAAAATACCAGAATGACTTCTAGAACGTTTGTTTGGGCTTCCATCCAATAGGTTATTAAGTTTGAAACAATTTATAAATATTTTTGAAACAGATTTTTGCGGCCATATTGAAACTAAGAAATAAATATAATCCATCTCTTTTTCTTTCAGCTTTACATCGTAAACCTCTTGAAGACACTCTTATTCTTATTGTTAAGCAACATTTATTTTTATCATCGAAATCCATGTACTAAATAAGATTAATAAACACTTCCAATAGTTTTGGATTCCAATGTTACGAATTTGAAGATGGTAAGAAAGCAAAATTGAAGCTATTTGCATGACTGATAGGATATGAATCTTTTACTGAAGAATACGTGAACTTATTCTATGATGGTGTGGCATCCCCTAGTGTTTCAAATTCTTCCTCAGATAAAAACTGTGGTAAGGCATAAGATCTTATCAACATCAACATTCCAATTACACTGGGGAAAAATATTGCTGTCGCTGAATTTGACTTGAAACCCCACAATGCAAGTAGGCAAAAAATTTGAACTATAGTGAATAGGGCGACTTTCTTTTTGCCCATTTTTTGTATACAATGACCTTCAGGAAGTCGTTCTGTTTCGGCGAAAACATCTCGAATTCTAGCCAGAAATGAGTTTCCAGTCATCAACTTTCTACCTAAGAAAAGAAATACCCCTGAAACAACTGGTATTGGCAAGAATCTCAGTAAAGGTAGTAAAAATACAGAAGAAGCTATCATGGAATGGATTATGAAACCGGAAGTCCTAGTTTCTGTGACACTTTCAACCTCTAATTGTTCTGTATCTACATCAAATTTTGATTTTGTCATAGCACGGACATGATTCATTGATTGAACCGTGGCTCCACACATCCAAGGCAACCCAACTAGGGAAAGGCCTACCAGAGTAGCACGAGAGGTAAAAGAGAAAAGTTATTTTTTAGCAATAAACAAGCGCAATTTTTCAACCATTTCATTTAACATACCTCCAGTAACTGCCCCTAAGGCGACCATATCCATATTGTACGCTGGTCCCTTTGTTAAATGATTTTCGGGATTATTCACTAATCTAGTGCTTATATTTTGATCCATAAAAAACAGACTAGTCAACAGAACTGCTGGGAAAGCACAAAGCAGTCTTATCTTCATAGGAATGGAAAAGATAGGCACCAAAAGCTGTCTTCCACCGGCAAGTTGAAGTGCATCTGGAACCATTAGTGTTGGTATATTCCACTTTTTTAAAAATGGTAATGTGTTCAGAATAGACATTACAACAATGGTTGCTACGGGACCAAAATCTTTCACAGTCTTACGTAAGCTTTTATTCAAATAGCGTGTCTTATCAAAAGCAATCACCTTCAAAGTCGATACGTAAGTTGCAAGCGCCATTGCTAAAGAAACGAATGGCATAGTGAGGTTGCTTGGGTCAGCGAGTGAGAAGTTTCGCCGAAGAGAGCTTACGGCTTCATAGATAAAGTTAAGGCTAAGAAGTGCGTTGAATACTTCATCTGTAAATCTAGTACAGTATTTGATTAATTTGCTTGAACCCGCAATTCCCAAAAGAATCATGAAGAGGCTTGTCCACATACCTACCCATGCGTAAACTGGAAAGAAGGGGACAGCATAATTTGTACAAAATCTGAAGAGACCTGAAATGAATGCCAATGTGAGTCCCGTTGGCGCTATGAATGCCATTGGTTGACCACTAAGGACTGCATAGGCCTAAATTGATGTCAAAGTCGATCAATCAAAATTGATTAGATTACAGGGTAAACTGGTTTTCGAATCCATGCGAAATACTGTGTCTTACCATTCCGCTTAGGCCAGAACTTAAAAGAAACTCTACTACCCCAATTGATCCGTTAGTGATTTCAGATGAAATTGTTCCAAAACTAACAGCTGGTGCAAGACAAGCAAAGAAAAGGAACAATATTGCAGGGATAACTTGTCTTTTATTTTTGAAGGCATCGGTCCAATCAGAAATGTAATGCTTCTTTCTTTTGGAAATATCCATTCTATAAATATGGATGATACACAATGAAATAGAATTGTGAGTATTATTGATTTTTGATACCTTTTAATATCGTGCTGAAAAGCCCACACGTTCCACCTACCTCATTTTTTTTGAAACTAATGTACGAAAAGTTTTAGTAAGGATCCCTGGACCTTTTTCAATGATAGTTCCTGTAAGTTTCCCTGTTGATTGCGTCACTTCTTTAAACACATCTTTCACCTCTTTCACAGCAGCCTCAAGCTCTTCTTTTACAACTTCATCCTTTTCTGTGATCAGCTTTTCATGGTGTTCTTCATCGAAGACTTCATCAGTCCCTTCCTGTTCCTCCTTTCGTATGCAAATCTTCGCCCCATTCAATTCTTGCTTTCCATTTTTGTCTTTCATCTTGATAGGATTCTCAGCTCGATCAATCACAAGTCTCGTTTTCTTTTTTCCTTCTGCCTCATTTAATGTCATGGAACAAGAAATTCGATGTACATGTCTATATTGAAGATTGTTTCTAGGAATTAAAATTTGTTGTGTGTATTTTGATAAATGAGGTTGGTAGGAAGACGATCGAATCACTGAGTGTATTCCCGAGAATGCCGAGGTCATAGAAAGGTGAGAGAGAAACACAAAGGTGGCAAAGCCCATAATGAGAATTTTATCAATCACATTGTTCATTATTGGGTTTTTGACATTTCCAATCGATTTCATGACGGCAATGAAGCCTCAATTAATAATACTCTGAATTTTCCTCAATCTAGGAATGGAGGAGTGCCAGAATGAAAGTATCCGCCACTAGATAGATGCCGCAGTACAGATAGAGGAATAGCGTGTGGTTTTGCCGTTTTTGATAAGAAGGTTTTTGTTGGTTGGTTCAGGAATTGTTGGGCTCTTTCTCAAGCTTCTTGTCTCAGCATGTTCCATGAATACGCACGACCGTATGTATGTAAATTTAACTAACGTCAGCCTACGGCTGCTTTCATCAGCAAATTGGTCAGTCAAGGGGTGGACATTTTAAATTTATAGCATCGATTTTATTTGTTTAATTGAGTTGCAGGAAAAAGAAAATACTTGTCGAGAAAATCATCCACTTCATAGAGAGATTTATAACGTCATATAAATGCACGCTCTTTATTAGAATAAATACCATTTTATATGTTGCTACAAGATTAGTACGCATGTAGCATTTAAATCGAATAAAGAAGAAAGAAAGAACGCTCAAATCAACGTAGGATTCAAATTATTAGAACTTATATTCAAGAATTCCCAAATTTAAAACTAGAGAGATCAACGTTCTTGAGAAACCTTTCTTATTCTAGGCTTTTCACATTTTATCAAATATACTTCTGGATGCATCATAATTAAGCTTGATCGGCAATTGCATGCGCTGGTAATGTTGTTGAGTTACAGCAGAATTTGATTGATTTGGTGTGTAAGATAGAGTTTATGTCCCATATACGTGTACATTGCTATTTATGTCTCTGACTAGAACATTAAGATTATGACGTCATGATGTATCATTCACAGGATTGGAGGTGATACGTCATGAATTTCAACCTCCGTGGCTTCTGTTTTTGAATGACATGTTGCTACACTTCTTTTGAACATAGCCACCTTTTCATTTGACACTGCCATCACTATTGCAAGTTCTAGAGCGAGTGTCAAAAATTTAAAATTGATCAACTCTGTAAATCTTTCATTTGCGCAACAATATATCCTATTTATCATTCATGATGGAGAATAAAAGTCATTAAGTTTTGTATTGAACCGGGTAAAAAAACTTTGAAAAACAATGATAGGTCGATATTACAGTTCTTTCAGAGTTGCTTCGGGGACATTCATTCCAGAGATGATACAAATTAAACCCGAAGTTGCAGAGGCCCTAAGATTATTAAAGCCTGTCGCAGCATTGGAATCAACAATCGTGGCTCATGGGATGCCTTATCCACAAAACCACGAAGTTGCATTAGAAGTTGAAGATATTTTAAGGTCCAAGGTGCGTCATACATGTCACTGTTGCACCCTTAAAACATTTCTCTTGTATTTATTTTTGTGAAGAAATTTTTGAGACAAGGGCACTTATATTTCTGTATGATCACCGTTTTTGAAAGGGGGTTACCCCTGCCACTATAGCAGTATATGCATCCAAATGTCAGATCGGCCTTACCACAGCCCAAATAAAAGATTTAGCTCTATCTGGTTCTGAGAACAGATGTTCAAAATTAACAACACGTGATCTACCTCTATTCTTAGCATCACATTCGGAGCAAGATATTGAAAAAATTCAATGGGGTGCGACAACAGTCGCATCAACAATGCATCTTGCCAACCTTGCTGGTATTAGTACGTTCATAACTGGAGGAACTGGAGGTGTTCATAGGGGAGCTGAGTCAACTATGGATGTGTCAGCTGACTTAACTGAATTAAGCCGCACGCCAGTAATTGTGGTATCAGCTGGGATTAAAAGTATATTGGATATACCGAAAACCTTGGAAGTTTTGGAAACGCAAAGTGTGCCTGTAACCGTGTATCAGTCAAATGAGATGCCAGCTTTTTATTCTGGGAATAGTGGCATACGTTCTCCATCAATCGTGAAAAATGCGAAAGAAGTTGCAGATGCCTATAGAAATATGAGAGGAATAGGTTTGAAATCTGGAATGTTGGTGGCTGTGCCGAACGATGGAGGTGAAAATGGTGACAAAGTTGAGGAGGCTATTCAGCTTGTCTTGAAAGAAGTAGACAAGCTTGGATTGGAAGGTAGAGAAGTAACCCCTTATATTTTGCAAAGGGTTGCAGAAGTTACCGAGGGCGACAGTTTGAAGAGTAATATTGAACTTGTGAAACGAAATGCTTTAGTCGGAGCAGAAATTGCGATTGAAGTTGCAAAAAGAAACAAAATACACAAAGATGGGCCTCAGAGTATCTCGGTACCTGCCCAAATCAGTCATATAAAGACAGAAGGATCAAGTACAATACAGAAAGTAGTTGTGATGGGTGGAGCCGTAGTAGATATTATTGCACAACCAGCACAAGATAAACCTCTACTTTTACACACATCAAACCCAGGGCACTGTATAGAATCAGAAGGAGGGGTTGGAAGGAATATAGCAGAAGTTTTGGGGCGCCTTGGAACATCCCCTCTATTTTTTACTGCAATCGGAAATGATGCCAGAGGTAAAGCTATGCTATCACAACTACTTGAAGAGTGCAATGTAAATGTTTGTATGGGACGTAGCACAGAGAAGGAAAATATTTTGACTTATTCTACCATAGAAGGTTCAAATACTGCATCATACCTAGCCGTTTTAGATCACGAAGGTGACTTACATACAGCTGTAGCTGATATGGAAGTGCTCTCTCATATTCCCGTTCCTCTTTCCATAGATTGGGATGAAGTTGATTTTTTAGTAATGGACGCAAATCCCCCAATGGATTCATTGATACATGCATCAAAAGCAGCATATGAAGCTAATACAAACGTCTTTTGGGAGCCCACTAGTATACCAAAGGCCGTTCTTGGTGCTCAAAATCGATCATTCATGTCAAATTTGAAATACATATCTCCTAATGAAGAGGAGCTTATTGCGATGGCTAAAGCTTGTGGATGGTGTTCCCCCGTCGGCATTAATTTAGACAAAAGAATACAATGGATTCAAGTGTTAAAAGATAGTGCTCAATTTTTGTTGAAAAAAATGAACCCAAAAGGCAATGCACACGTTGTTATTACACGTGGATCAAAGGGCGTATTGTTAGCTTCAAAATATTTAAGTGTAGGAGCATCACCAATGCAGTTCAAATTTGAATTGTTTGAGCCTGATGAAGACATAAAAACTGGAAACTTCACTGGGGCTGGAGACACTCTATGTGGAGCTTTTGTGCATGCTCTCGTGGATGGTTTTAATGAAAAGGAAGCAGTCCGATTTGGTATGGAAGCAGCTTGTATCAGTATCAGATGCAATCACAGAGCAATATCACCACTATTAAGCGACATGAAATCTATAGCCTAACTAAAAATATCGGTATTCAAAGATCTCAACTCGGAAAAGTATTGGTTTAGAATGTTAACATTAAGTAGAATATAGTAGAAAGAAACGAGAACTGAAAATATAACTTAATCGAGAAAGAACACCAAAAACTTTCTGGATAAGTCAGTTCGACTCCACTTCCAAATAAGTCTTCCTTGCTAGTTGAATGAATTTCATTAAAGCAGAAGTTTCTGATACTTCAATATTTCCATTATCATTTGATGTTCTTGTGGTCTCTGTCATATCAGCAAAGCATCGCCGCAATATATGAGTTGTTCTAAATGATACATGCTCTAACTTTTTTGCAATTAATGATTCTGCTATAGAATCGCTAATATCATACATCACATACGGCTTTGATTCTAATTTTTTAGCTGCAGTGGCTTGTAAAGTATCCAATGCAGAGTGAGAAGATTTCCAAGTGGGTAATCCACCATCTACTATCATCTGGCGAAATTCAGTTTCCTCAATAAATCGCTTATCCAGACAATCATCATCTTCAACCTTTTCAGTAGCATTCGCACTTAATGGCGGTAATGCACGGAATGTCACAAGTAACGGAGAAAAAAATATATTCATTTCAAAAGCTGTACCAAATATCATTCTAATACGTGCACCTCCTCCTATTTTAGAATTACGAATAATTTGCACATTCTTATCTTTCAATGCTTGAAGAATGTATGATGGAGTTCTTTGTCCAGGTTGAAGAAGGACCCTAGTTCTTACAATAATATTTTGCTTTCTTATCTTAATCCTTTTTGATGGTCTTGAACACATCTCAAATTCTGAATTTTCATATGGATTTTCGTATTTTATTGTTCTGCTCCATGCATCTTCTAATTTGATTTCTTTTTTAATTGTTCCTGTTTCTTTCTTGCAATTCGCAGTTATGAAACTCAACCCATCTACTGCAGTGGTATGCATTCTCTTTAAAATATTTTTCATCTCCACATTGCTTTTGTCTTCCATTACAATGTAATTCATCAAAATATTTGATGCTGCTCGTATTTTGTCAATATGTAATATCACAGCCTCTTTCACATCTTCGGGTCGCCCACGTCTAGGAGCAGGGACTCGCACAGACGCTCTTTCAATTAGATTTTTGATATCTGTTATTTGGACTCCTATTAAGCGTTGATGGATTCTTGATAAGAGTTTTGCCATTAGTTTGTCCATATCCTTTTCTAACTTTATCCATTCCTCTTCGAGGTAAAGATTAACATCTGCATGCTTCACTATGTGTTGTCGAATATTCTCGACTCGTTCTCCAAGATGTTGCTTTATCATTTTCAGATCGCGCTTCTTATTTTTGTACTTTAATCCATTCGAAAATTTGTAAGATAGAGGGAGAACACCTATATCAATAGCCCATTGGCCAATTGTATCAGCGTGTTTTTTCAATATATCCGCGTCTCTGCTCCCGACGCTGTTATTATTGGAGCCATTACTATTTGCATGCTGTAGTTTCATTTTTAGAGCATAAGTTGCTTTTTCAGCATTTTCAATAATATACTTCATCTTTCCACCGTATTTTTCTCTCAGCTCCTTTTCAATTGCTTCGTCCTGTTCCCGCTTTAGAGTCTCTAGGGATTTCCCGACATTATCTTTCGATTTAGGTGGTGGTTTGTATTTTCTCTGTACCTTCTGTAATTTTTTAACCAGTTTCTTTTGATAATCTTCATAGCTCTTCGCTTTTTGGAACGTATCATCTTCAAATCGCATGGACAGCATAAGCTTTTGGGCGGGAGTGCTACCCGGTTCCGCAGTGGATAAGATTTCCGATATATATCGAATCTGTTCAGATCGCTTTGATTGCGATACGCTTCTTCTCCAATCTTCTGTATCGGTCATTTTAAAAGAGTTAAAGTGCTGTGATTTACAAATAATGGTGTTGAGAGATTGGTCTTGATCTTCGTGTGGTCTACCTCATCAGTATGTCTTTCGTGATTTAATAAAAGAAGTTCAAAGTCATACTTTTAAATGGAAACTGTTTTATTTGGAATCTTCTAATCCAAACTGGTTCTACCGCCTCTTGATCCATATCTTCAATCCATGCATATATTTATTTATGCATTAATATTCTAATTAAAAAAACAAATAGACAGAATTTCCGATCAGACATTTGCTATGCATGAATCCGACGTGTGTAGTATAGCCCCTACATGCGTAAGTCATTTCTTTCTCAAAAAGGCATGCAATTAATATTTTGACCGAAACGATAGGATACAATAACAGAGCTCAAAAAGTCTGAATATATGGTAATATTTATTAGCTTCCATAAAAGAGAAGTATAGATTCCATTTTGAAAGATTAATTATGACTATCATTTAAACTCGATATCAATATTCCAACGTTTTTACATCGACCTCATCTATGGAAATTTTTCTTAGCATTTTTGAGCGTTGAAATTTTGTTTAGCGGTAATCACTCTTGCTGCAATTCAGCTTTCACTTCACTTAAAGATATTTTTAAGCATGTGGTTGCCGCCTTCGCGGTCACTGTAGATAAATACTTGTTATTGCTCTCTGGTGAAAAAATTTCATCACCAATTAACATATTTTCATCATATACTTTATCGGATTCTGTGACATGAGCATATTGTAGCAAAGAGAAAAAATGTTAAATTAATTCCTATTCCATAAAAGTGAAGGCAAATACTTTATCTCTTTCCCAACTTACCACCACGACCGTTGGCAACGAAATAAATCATATCTCCCTTTTCTCTACCTTTGATTATGTCATCCCCGACTTCAAATGTTTCTTCTTTGGCAAAACGCATGACAATCTCTTCATACTCCTCAAATGTAGATTCATTGAGATCATACTTTGCAATCCAGCCAGAGTTCCTCAATGCTTCATGAAGCATCCACGAAAACAAGTGTTTTTCATTCTGATCTACAACAACTTTTAGAAATGCAACCTTTGGTAATAACCATAAATGTCCGTCCGTGCTTGCTTTTACGGTCGCATCACGTGTTGTTTCTTTGAGAAGAGCTAATTCACCAAATGAAGCATGTGCATTCGTTTCCCTTGACCCGTAATAGGCATGGACAACCGTATCTCCTTTGCAAACGTCGAAATTTCCAGAGTCTATCATGTATAGGTATTTTGCTTCAGTTTCTCCCTCTTGAATAATGATATCACCTTCTTTTACGGGGTGGGATATTAAAAGTTTACCTATCTCTTCCCTCTGTTGATCTGTGATATTCTTGAAGTGTGAATTGGCTTCAATTGCGTACGAAATATGCTCTAAATCAGATGCTGACTTTTCGCTATAGAGCTTCGTTAAATCGATTGTTTGAGAATTTTTGAGAGAAGTGAGAATGCTCTTTGAATTTAACTTATCCTTCAATATATTCTTTCTGGTGGATTTCCTTAATGGTTTCAATGAAGTACTACCCTTAATGACTTCTCTAGGTTCGTGGGTTGGAGATTCCATATCTGTTTTATTTTCGTTTGTCTCATCGTCATCTTTGATAAGGTCATCCAAGAAAATGCACAAGATGGTAATATCATCAGTACGTTGTTCATATTGCAACCACAATTCGTAAGCTTCAGCTACTACAGCTCGACACGCTTCCAATGGATCTTGAAATTTTGCGCAAATATCAATCACACTTTGATTAGTCAAGAATTCAAAAACACCGTCTGAAGCTAACACAATGATTTTATCTTGCGCAGTTACTTCTCTGGTTATGATCTCTGGCTCTGCAAAAACACCTAGATCTTCGGCAATGGCATCTCCCAGTGACCGTGTAAAAGCCGTTCCTGGGTATTCTCCATCTTGTGCCCAAACCCTTGGAGGATCTCCGTATTCATCAATTTCTTCACCTAGATCTAAATCTTGTTCATTATCATCTAGACCACCATGGTCAGATGGTAGAGGCTCATATCCCTCGATTTGATCCAAACTCAAAATTCTTGCTCCACTTTTTTTGACGCGAATGCGCTCATCTTTGCGATATGGGGTTTGATCACGAGACAGAGGAAATGCCCTCAAACCATGATTTAAAAGATGCTTGCTTGAAGATTCATTATTCAGTTTTCCTATTACAGCACGACTATCCCCCACATTGCAAACAGTAATACGACTACGTGGGCCATGGAAAAACACAGAGATAGATGTCGTGCCACTAAGCGAATCGTCAATAGTAGGAGTTTTATGGAGATTCTCATTGCAATGTATATGAGCCTTCACGCAAGCATTATGAATGACTTCTTTGCTCAACGTAACATTTCCGATGTCGTTAGATTCTGGGGAGGCGTCATCAGCATTTTCGCCATTTCTTTCTCTTTCCTCATTAAGTTTGCGCCAAGCTCGTACCTTTTCTAGTTGAATTAGTTTACTAGCGCATTCTGGTAACTTCTTTGCTACAAACTGCGCGCATCTATCCCCAAATCTTCCGTGACCATCATAAACACTTAGCCAAGCATCTTTTTTCGTATTTGCAAATTTATGATTTATAGAGAGAGCATCTTGATTTGCTTTGTTCAAATCGTCAGGGTAAAATCCGCGTTGTGTCATGTAGGCATATCGCGCTTTACAAGATCCAAGTGTGACACTTCGTGTAGATTCCACGGTGCGGATTCGAGATTCTACCTGTGTTTTACTAGGGTGATTTTGCTGATTTTTCGAATTTGTTGTATTTGTAGGCCTGGGGATCCCATTCTCTCCTGTTGCCTCCTTAGACGCACTGCAACCCATGATGCTGTGAATGGCCTAATCAAAGATTGAAAGTATAGACGATCGGTGCAGTTTTTCAAATTTATTTTTCGTTTAGATTTTTTTTCTTAAAATATTTATGATCCGCATAGGTGTTACCACGTAATTAGGAAAAACGAGTTTACTGTCGTCTTAGGTACGGTATGGAAAGATAATTAAATACATGAGCTTTGTGTTGCCTTCTGAGTGAACAGCTGATAGTATAATTCTTTTATATATGGATATCAAATGAGCATTTAGAGAATTCTCTAGTACGTACTCGGATATTTTTAAGTACACAGTAGTATACTGCTTAACAAGCATGAACTAGTAAAATAGCAATTTTAAATAAAAGTCTCGATTCTTCCTTATTATCTTACGATTAACACCCAAAAAGGCTTATAATTCTTAATGGCCCCACGTCTTTTTATTTTTTAGCATTTTATTTGAGAATTAGCTAACCAAAAAACCTCATACTATTACCCTAATTTTTCTTTTTCTTTTGCTGGTTAGTGCTATTTATATCAATGGCCTTTTCACTGGTCCGCAATATGATTCGCATTCCTGCACTTATTTAGTGTTTTGTTAGAAAATTTTACTCATGGATATTTTGCAACATAGCAATGTCTGTTGCAATACCTCCACTTGTAATATGAATGAATTTAGTAAGCAAGTATTTCTTACGCCATTGGCTTGACGATCACATTAAGAATTCGAAGCATAATTTAATGTATTGAATTAACCAAAACTCATCTTCACACTGTCTTTGTCACTTCATACATCAATTGTGAAAAGTAAAAACATGAATGACAAAAATGACACTATGAACGCATTGAAGATCATAAGTAATTATCATTTCTTGACTTTTTCTGAACGTAGTTTCTATAGGGATGAAGGGGAAGTTATTTTTCTCCTTTTCTAGTTTTCGTTTATTCAGAAGACATCATAGATACATGGATATTTGATACTCATGAAATGAAATCGTGTTATATCAAAATTGTAATGCTGTAAGAAAAAAACTTTGTAAGTAACATAAGGTTGGAAATTTCTTTGTCAGTTCTGTTCCGACAACTTTTTTCTCCATTTAATGGAGTGATGCACTGGCATGAGAAACAATTTAATGATTTTCTAATCAGCAATAGGCACAACAAGTAATTGGGGCTGTAACCCATATATTGGAACGCAACTACGAAGTTAAACATTGGTAAATAGAATAAATTTCTAATCTATCTTATGAGTAGTTTGATCAAGAATTATCTTCATTTCTTTCATCAAAGTATTGGATGGTTAGGAGTGAATAAAATTAGTGGCTGTTGTTTCGAAATGCATCGTGTGCGTCAATTAAATTTTATGCTTAGACTGAGTTCAATTCAACTTCGGAAGTTATAATGTTACAATCGAAGATGAAATTAGTGCAGATTATATGAGGATCTCTGACTCTGCCGGATCTTTAGTTCTTGAATACAAATCAATAGATGTATGTGAGCTTTGATGTTACATTAAATTTCAGTTTATTTCTGTTGCTTTCAAGGGGGACAGTGAAAATTTTTCACCAATATGGCCTTTAAAACTATCTCCTCTGTTGTTTATTATTCATCCAGATCGCATCTAATGTGAACGATGCAAGATAATAATAATAATAGATGTGCATCTTTAGTCCTAATTTTTTATTTGTTTTTCTTCATGATGTTAGTCGTTAGTCCATCCTACGCAGGATAAATGATGATGATAAAAATCTTCCCTGACAACTGAATCTGTTCACCATCTTAGTTTCTGCAACAATTTTCTTAACGTTGCTTCATTCTAGAACAGAAAATATGGTCTTGTTCACATAAAATTCCCAAAGTCAGTAATTCAAACAGCAATATAAGAGACACTGTCGCAGTTGTAGTATATCCTAAGAGAGTTTACATCTGCAACACAATTACCCAGATACGAGGCATTTTAGGAACATGAGTATCTTCTCCCAAAGACTAAGAATTCGAAAACAAAAGACAGTATTGTATCCAGTGCTCTCTATAAGCTAATATGGAGCAACCTTAGCTTTCCACTTGTTTGGATCCCCTACCTCATTTTCGCCTGTTTCACCAAAACATGTTCAAAAACCGAGCGCCACAATTGCATTTTTCCAATAATACCAATGATTGTGTAGGAAATGCCGATTGCAATCCAATCTTTAAAAATATTCTAATTGCAAATCGTGGTGAAAGTGCTGTCAGAATACGGAATCGAGACTATTTCCATTGACTCTACAGCAGAAACTAAAGCACTGCACGTTAGTTTAGTGGAGTAAGTGATCTTTTGGGTCATTTCATATCTCCTATGTTAATCGAAGTATGTTTTGAAACATGATATTGGAGAATGATCCGATGTATTGCTGATAATAAAAAACATCATAATAAAATTCAATTTTCAAATGGCTTTTTGTGACCTATTTCTAGATATCTTTCATGACCAGAAATGATATAACATCGATGAACTTCATGAATTGTAGAGTTTTGCCTTGAAGCTCCTAAAAATATTCCCAAGATCCATCCTCTCGAGCAGACGTGGATAATGAAAGATTGACGTCATTTTCCTTTCTACGTCGATCTATGTACGGTGATATTTAGATCAGTCCGCCGTCCATTTTGTTGGATACAAGCCATCACCTCCTTGGCACGTGATGAGCTTTCGTACAAATCTTGGACACAAAAAGGAATCCATCCACATAATTGCACAATAATATCATCATCATCATCATCATCATGTTCCTGTGGACAAGTACACAATCATCCATCTCATCATGGTATATCTTACTTATTGGATTCTTTATAGTTAGCAACTATATTGATCCATGTAAGAGCTTGACAATCTCCACCTATTTTGGAACGAATAAAATACAAATGCATCCACCTCCTCATTTCTTGTATTATCAGAATGATAATTCCATGACCACAAGATTATATGAAGGAACATCAAATAATGAGAAAGATAGGATAAGATCAAACACTTCCAAAACACCAAAAAGAAGAAAACGTTCCAAACCCAGAAAAGCAAACCGAAAGAATAAGAATGACACCAATGTCAAAGAAGTCAAATATGGTCATGGAACCATTCAACGATGGAGAATCTTTGGTGTCGAAGTCGATCCTGATCATCTCGGTACGACTGTTGAAAAAACTCCCAGAAAACCTTCCGAGCAAATAGAGAATATTCCTTCGGAACGGAGATATTTTACAAAGGCTGTGTTAGAAGCCTTATGTCAACGAATCCAATTAGAGAGTGAATTATTCGACATCCATCAATTTAATGGAAGCTCGGAGACTATCCCAAATGAAAATGAAAATTTATTGGATGTCAAAGTAGTCCGACGATCACTGGATGCCCGAAAGAAACGTGGACGAAAAAATGTATCTCTCTCCAAAAATTCGGCTTCCTGCCCTCCACGATATACCTATGTCTTAGATGTAGACGTATCAAAATCGTTTGTTCAACAACAGCGATGGAAACATCAACCAGGTCGTTGTGAATTTTTATATCCTATTTCAGAAACATCCGTGACTTCAGACGAACCAAGTGAAAGTACATCACTACATCCGGTACCAGAAGAAATTATCTCCCAAGAGAATGCATCCTCCAAAACAAAGAAAAAAATCATTATTGTAGGAGCTGGACCAGCAGGTCTTTTCTGTGCCTATATGCTAGCCCAACAATTATTAACCTCTTCCTCCACATCTTCTTCTTCTTCTCCTCCTCCCGAAATCATCCTTTTGGAACGAGGTCAACCAGTCGAACAACGTGGTCGAGCTATAGGAGCTTTAATTCATCGAGCTCAAATGGACCCAGACTCCAATTTTGCCTTTGGGGAAGGAGGAGCCGGAACGTGGAGCGATGGGAAATTAACGACACGGATCGGACGAAATTCGCAGGCTGTAAGGATGGTATTAGAGACCTTGGTACGATTTGGTGCTCCGGAACATATTTTGGTAGAGGGGAGTCCTCATTTGGGAACGGACAATTTAGTGAAATTATTACGGAATATGAGAAAGTATTTGATGGATTTGGGTGCAGAGGTACGGTTTGGTGCGAAGGTTACTTCTGTTATGAAAAAGAATGGAGCTGTGGAGGGAGTGAAAGTCCAATACAATGATGATAATTCTATGGAAACTTTGAAAGGAGATGCTGTGGTGCTAGCGACAGGTCATAGCGCCAGAGATATCTATGAAGAAATGGCCCAATTGGGTGTGATATTGGAACCAAAAGGGTTTGCCGCTGGATTTCGTGTGGAACATCCTCAACATATTATTAATCAAATTCAATATGGGAAGGAATGGAGTCCCTGTGTCGTCACAGGACGAAAACGGACGGATGAAGCCAATGCCTCAAATACCATTCTGGAGAATTCCAATATTCTTCATAAGGGACGATTACCCGTTGCATCATATCGATTAGCAACCAATCAAGCCTTTGATGGGCAATCCAATCGTGGAGCATACAGTTTTTGCATGTGTCCTGGGGGACAAATCGTTCCAGCATCGACAAATCCACATGAAGTGTGTGTCAATGGGATGAGTTTTAGCAAACGAGATTCCGTCTTTGCCAATTCGGCCTTAGTTGTGACAGTCGATCCCGATGATGTCGTCTTAGAACCCTACCGAGCTGAATTTGGAGTTTTGGCAGGGATTCAATTTCAACGGGAGATGGAACAACGTGCAGCACAATTAGGGGGAGGGAAATTTGTATGCCCAGTCCAATCGGTAAATGATTTTATGACTCACCAATCAACCAAAGGAGAAACTCCATCGAGTAGTTATCGATTAGGTGTCCGTTCTGGAGTACCATGTCATGAAATCTATCCACCTTCTATGGCCCAAGCTTTATGTCATGCTTTAGAAAATTCCTTTGAAAAAACCATGCCTGGGTTTGTCTCCAGTGGGAAAGGGATATTGCATTCCGTCGAAACGAGAACATCGAGTCCTGTCCGGATATCCAGATCGGTGGAATCGTATGAAGCGATTGGATTGAAATGTTTTTATCCGGCGGGGGAAGGTGCTGGATTTGCCGGTGGGATTGTTTCGGCGGCCGTGGATGGGATGTTGGTCGCGGAAGCTATCTTGGATAATCAATTTAGTGTGGGAAGTTTGAATACGAAAAAAAATAAAAAAAACTTTGTTGGGTTTGATTATTGAGGATATTGGTTTGGTTCTGTTTCTTTGATCGATTGGAATAGAATGAAGAATGAAAGAATCTCATAACCCGTGTCATAAAAAATCACATCCTTTCATTATTTGTTTTGATATATACATCTTTTATTTCATTCTGCATCGATACAACTCAATTTTCATTTGACAATATTGGCTTTTCTGACCATTCTTCACGATCCTTTGATTTCCAAATGTATTGTATATGTCCCTACTCGTTCAGGCGCGATAGAGATGTTGTCTTCTTGTTCAAGTGATCAATACTGGATTTCCTTTTAGACAGGCGTAAGAGAGATTATTTGATACATTGTGGAAGATGACTTTGAGAAGGAAGAAAAAGATGCTGATTGGATTACTTTATGCATTTGGAAATTCCCATCTTGTACAAAATGAAATGGCAAGATGACGATGGCATCGTCTTTGGTGAAATTGAAAACACTACAATTGTTGCTGTTGGTGGCACATTTGGAGAGAAATACGTTATAAATTTGAATAAAAAAAGAAGCATTGGTCTATTCTTTATCAAACGAATCTAATGGAGATGTATAATAAACCAATGGATCCCATTCTAGTGAGAACAGAGGGATTAAATTACAATCCAAAGATACCGACTCCAGAATTGATTATCGATGGGCCAACGAAAGCGTTACAGACATGGATACAGTGTCATCCTACTGAATGATTTTGGTTGGAGAAATGTGATAATTCATTTTGTATTACTTTTTTCCATTATTTCACTTAATTTTCAAGTTGCGTCAGGAGCAAAATAAATGCTAGAATGTTGACAACGTATCATATTTACATATTGTATTGTAGAAAAGCATAGGTAGATTACTCCGATATTGAGAGTAACCACTTTTTGACCCCTTCATAGGATGTCCAAGTAATCGCCACTGCAGGAGAATGCATCATCACTCTTGGAAGTACACCACGGAACAAACCTATATATCCTTCTTCTACTATTATACTTCTTATCGCGTCTCTCCATCCTTCATACTTTACTATAGGAGATTGCCGCAATGAAATAGGTCTACCGCATTTTGTAGTGGCATTTCCACACGGTGCAGTAGTGTTGGAACCGGTATAAGTGGAAGAAATTGGGTTGGTAACACTTCCGAGTGCCTGTGTTTGTAATCTAGTTTTGACACGGTCTAATGGAGTTGTCAATGCACCCGCGACAAAGCCGGCACCGCATCCGGCTAAAACGCAACTTTGTAAATCAAATTGACCCTCTGGATTTAAAATTTCTTTTAGGAATTCATTTGTGGACATCATGATCATTCCATAAGGAACGTTTGTTAATAAAGTGACTGGAAAGCTCCGATACAATCCCAAGTAGCCCTCATGTTTCAAAATGTGTTGTGCACCGTTTAACATGCCTTCGTAATGTCCTAATTGGAGTCTCTGTTTAAGTGTATCAAGTGGAGACATGATGAGATCATGAAAAATGGTGGCTGTGGCTCCAGCAACAGAAGAGCCTAATGGTGAAAGGTGATGATGTTTTTCAGCATTGTTGCTTTGAGACGAAAGAAACGAACTTTTTATAATTTCGTAGCTAGAGAAGTAAAGTGCATGTGCTGGTGCGCATCCCACAGCCATAGTCTGAACTCCTCTCCATAATCGACCAAACCCACTGCTCATTGAATGGGTCTTTGGTACGATATCAGTGATATTTCCAGCACTAGTAGCTCCTGGAAAACAGGTTGCTGCTATACTAGCAACAGGTCTAGAGGAAGTCGGTCCCCTGATACCAAGCTTTGACTTTGATGACGAACTCGCCGGAACATTTCCATTCAGCATAATATTTCTCATAGTTCTCCACATTCCTTGATCCGCAGCTGATCCAACTGCAGAAGTTCGAATTCCTGATCCAGGCGACCCACTCATTTTCGCATTTTTTTCATTATGGGGACAATCTACGCAATAGCTTTGCATATGTGTCTTAATTGTGTCCACTGGATATAATAAAGTATGCTCCATTATTCCTGCTATACCACCTGCAATACAATGATGAAGGAAAGGTGACTTGCCGTCCCATTCTTCCCATTCTAAATCATCTTCTAGCGTTTCATTATTATAATTTACTTCGTTTTCAGCTATCTCTGTCATTCTTGAAACATGAGATGTTTTTGCTTTATTCCAGGTCAATGTTCGTTTCAGTCACTACGGATGTGCGTAAGGTACTTTTATTTCTTGATGAAAGATATCTGAATGATCTTCGAGAAGGGTCTCAATAATCGATTGCTATACTAATTCTTCTTGATCAGATCCTTGGCTGTGAACGAAGATGCTTCTTGCCTAATTAGTTGGCGCTCCTTTTCAACATATAGATTGTACAGAATGATCCTCCGTAAGTAAGTAAACAATTACTTAGAGAATTGATTACGTAGATGACTAGGTATTGAGCAAGTGCAAACTATGCCATCAATAATGAAGAATGGCAATACGGTACGTTGTTGTTGTTGTTGTTGTTGTTGTTGTTGTTTTGCTTTCGTTGGAATACCAAAGAATACTATAGAGTGTAATAACATGTCGTAAGTGGCGTTCTACAAAATATGCAGAATATTGTCCAGTACCCATTTTAGTACCTCTAAATAATTATCAGCGATTTCTAAATAAGTTGAGGTACTACAATAATTTTCTGTAACTATTCTAGATCACATACAATTTTTTGTCCTCCTCGCAGGTACCGTACTTCTTTAGAAACATATTGGGTACAATTTTGCTTGTTGTTGCAATTTAATTTTCACAAATTTGTAAATATAATGTAACGTATATCTATATTTTTTGCGCATCAATGCTCACTTTTTGAGATCATGACTACCAACACTTTTGTCCCGGCCGGAATCAGACGATCGACGATTCCGGTCAATACTTCGCCAATTTTATGTGCAACACCTTCTAAAATAATGTATTTTATTTAGTTTCATCCTACGAGCAACGAAGAGGCAAACGACAATCACGATTAGAGCTCAAGATGGACCCTTGTTATCAGAGAGAGTTGCTGATCTTCCACTATGGCTATCCCGAAGAAGTACTTGTGGTGAAAGAGATGGAGCTGGCGAACGAACGGCGGATTCGACGACACACCCACAAAATTGAGCTTACGAAGATTGTCGGCAAACGGAACGCTGCTTCCGAATTACATTCCAAACCGCAACGGAGACGATTAAGTCTTAAGCATCGACATTCGACAAGTCGATCAAACGATAAATGACTTTCTCTAGCATAAATCCTTGTCATTATTAAGTAACAGAATAATGTTTATATATCCTCTTGTAATGTTGAATACTTATCATATATATATATATATATATTTATTTTATATTGATAGACGCGATGTCAAACGATACGCAATTATTCCATTCCCACAGAGTGAAGGAAGAAGAATGCCTATAGTTTATCTTGATTCATTCCTCCAAAGTTTATTTATGTTGGATGGACTATTGGAACAAAAAAGACAAACGTTACTTCCTATATCCTCCATGGCGATAGCTGCTGGGAAGCAAACTTGAGGAACCACAAGAATATACATGACTCAATGTCATGTTGGATACGACAAGTGATTTGACATACCACCATTTTCAATTGTTCATGTCTCTTTCATTCGAATCCGAATACTCATTTCAATTCTATGCCTTGGGAGACTTTTGGTGGTTAGGGAATGCCAAAATAAAAATGTAGATACACCCATCCTAAAATTCGGTATTATCATAACCTCATCCCTTAATTCTATGATTATTTCAATTTTTGACAAATTAGTCATAATGTCTCTCAAGGAAAAACACAATTATGAGTTTCACTTTTGGCATTTTTCACCATCGAACCTTGCTTATGAGTATGTCAGTGTGACATAGTACCTATATTTCACGATATCAATACACTTATATACTTTTCTTGGTACTTTGTGTCAATGGTCATGATGGTAACAATGACATTATATTGAGTGCATTAATTCTGTAATGATTCTTTCCATTGAGCCCCATAACGCATGCAGAGTTTTTTTTTTACCATCTCACTTGAAAAAGAAACTAATCATGATAATATTAAATTGTTACTTTCATTGTTGTTGTGCTATCGTGGCGATTCCCTCTAGAAAAGAAACGGGTCAGAGATTTCATTTTGTTTCCGTGAGTGAAAAAACGGACGATTCCTTCTTTTGCCTTGAAAACTTCATCATTTGGATAGATGTAAAGCATTTGTACAAACACTGAAAGATCAAGAAACATTGCGAATACGCTCCCCCAAACAAACATTGCATTTTCAGAACTCATTTTACCAAGTCCGTGTGTCCCATTGCTTGATAATAAAAAATATACAAACTTTAAAGAGTCCCCAGTGACCCAGCCTAAAATCATGATAAAGCTTAATCCTGCCGTAGACTTTGTTTTGTAATTTAAAACGAACTGTGGAAGCGCAAGGCATGATTCCAAAATGACGGAGGCTTTACCAAATAATGATGTTCCCTCTAAGTGATAGCGCTCAAGTATTTTAAGACAGGCTGCAAAGCAACAGACACATACAAATAGAAGAAATTCTAAGTGCACCCTAAAACTGTCCCATTTCCAAAAATTGTTGAGTGCAAACCTACTCAGTGTTGGCGAATCAGAATTCCCAAACTCCTCTAAACGTCGTTTTCTATCGGTCCTTCTTTGTGATACCATTGCATGTAGAAGAAAAAGTTGGATGATAATCATAACAATCGACTGACTAATAACATCTATTTTCAAAGGTGATTTTATATTTGGTAGTATCTTTCCAAGATTTAGTTTCCTCCGCCTCTGAAGTATCCATATCCCCCCGAAATAAGTCAGCCGAAAGATATGTGCTATGAGTAAAATGAAGACTGTTAATGGAGAAAAACCCTGAGCTCCCTTCTCCGGTTGCGATTCTGTACCTATAGTGCTACTCTTGACCGTAAGCATGTACTTTTTAGCACCAGATGATTTCCGGATGGAAAGGTATTGCGGCAAGTATGCTGGAATTGGTGCTAATGAAAAAGCCACATTGAAAATAAGTTTGGATATTAGATGCAGCCTAAGATATACATATTTGAGAGTTGAAGGGTTTGCTCCTATAGTATTTTGTGGCATTGCCATTGACTCTTGGTTAGTTTCAACTAGGCTAGAGGCAGTCTTTGCAGTTCTTTTCTTTCATTAATTAGGAACCTGATGTAGCTCCAGCTTCTGGGCTTATTTCGTATTTTCTGATCTTGCAACAGCAGCAATATTAGCTTAAAGATACATAATTTCATACTGGTGAGCTACAGGATTTTTCTACACTTCGGGACAAATCTTGGAGGTTTAATTGTTCAAAATAAATAGAAAAAGTCGATTTTGTGCCATATGTCGATTCAAAGTTATATTTCGTTTTCGAAACAATTATGACTCTGCGAAAGACTATGTTCTGAAACCTGCAGACACAAAATTAAAATCGTTTCTTCCTTTTGATTTAATGTTAATTTACAAGATTTTGCTACTAGAGAATAAAGCAAAAGAAATGACAGTTTTGAAAAACTTTTGCAAATGTTTGATACCTATCATTGCAGCACCCTAGCAATCATGTTTGATTATCATACCGCACTACTAAAACTGTTGTCAATCAATTACCGTAACTAGCATCATAATTGCACCGATTTTTAATTGCATTTTGACCCTTCCAAACGAGATTTCTGCATTTGACATTTTTACCTTACGAGGTAACTGAAATTATCAAAATTCAAAGTATTTTTTATTTAGGC
>Ga0209092_10001167_pt1 | contig 26321 bp, 26 predicted proteins | sample FraStrMetagenome_FD_187446 | JGI IMG/M metagenome (GOLD analysis project Ga0209092, IMG submission 187446) | Marine eukaryotic phytoplankton communities from Arctic Ocean - Fram Strait ARC3M Metagenome (SPAdes) (version 2) | ecosystem: Environmental > Aquatic > Marine > Oceanic | place: Fram...
TTAACCGTTCAAACCTAGGTATGGAAGTTATGCACGAGCGTAACGCTCACAACTTCCCTCTAGATCTAGCAGCTGGTGAGTCTCTACCAGTAGCTCTAGTTGCTCCTGCAGTAGCAGCGTAATTAGTACTTCTAGACTTAGTAAAATACAGAGAGCTTTTAGCTCTCTGTATTTTTTTTTTCAAATTTCTAATGGAACGAACAAGAAACTCTTTTAGACCTATCTAAAATCACCATATACACTTCTCAAAAGCTGATTTAAGGAATACGTCCTTTTCTAACTTTACAGGACGATAATTAGAAGGATTTTTAATAAGATAGTAATACACATACTTTTCTTAATTTGGATTTTTCTTAATGTTCCATGGAATATTGAATTCTATGATTATTCTATTTGACATAAGATAACAATTTTCTTATGATTTCATTATGTATATAATTACATTTTATTAATTTAACATTTAGTAATAAACTGTGGCTAAACAAGGTATGATACAGCGTGAAAAAAAGCGCGAACGTCTGATAGCTAAGTACGCAATTAAAAGAGATTCTCTTAAAGCTGACTTAAAAGCTGTTACTTCTTTTAAAGATCGCTTAGCACTTTACAAAAAATTCGAACGAGTACCCAGAAATTCTGCTCCATCTCGTCACCGCAACCGTTGTTGGGTAACAGGTAGAAGTCGAGGATTTTACAAGGATTTTGGATTATCTAGACACGTTTTACGCGAAATGGGGAATGAGGGACTTATCCCTGGTTTAAAAAAATCTAGTTGGTAGTATTTTAAATATATATTATGACAAAAAGAACACTTCGAGGTACTTATTTAAAAAAAGTTAGGACATCTGGTTTTCGTAGCCGTATGCAAACAAAAACCGGCCGTCGAATCTTAAACGCAAGAAGAAGAAAAGGTAGAAGTAAATTAACAGTTTAATTTTAGAGAACATGATCAAACTGAGACTTAAAAAGTATGGACGTAAAGGGCAACCTTGTTACAGGATTGTAGCAATGGATAGTCGTACTAAACGTGATGGTGCGTCAATTGAAGAATTAGGATTTTATAATCCTATGACTGATGAAACGCATTTAAAATTCGAAAGAATTAAAGCAAGATTAAAAGATGGGGCTCAACCAACAGAAACTGTTCACAACATTTTTGTTAAGGCCAAAATTTTTGATTAATCCTCCACCTCTACAACTATATAGAATTATAACGAGGAATGGTAACAGAACAAAAACAACTAAAATTAAGAGTTCTTTGGTTAAAAAATGTTTTGGGTTTAGCGGTTGATCAAACAATTATCAAACAATCTTACCCAATCACTCAATACTATTTTTGGCCAAGAACTGAAGCATGGGATCAATTAAAATTAGAATTAGATTCCAAACCTTGGTTATCTGAAAAAGAAAAAATAATTATATTGAATATCGCAACTGATATAATTAATCATTGGCGAACTAATAGAATTACGGAACGTGTTGAAAACCTTTCAACTAAATTTAGCGAGGCAACATTTGTAGAGCTTCATAGCTAGGCTTATAGCTCAGCGGACAGAGCACCAGATTCCGATTCTGGGTGTCGAGGGTTCGACTCCCTCTTAGCCTTAGCCGAGAAGAAAAAAAATGTCCCACCTACTGCTCTATTCTATTCCACTAAAAGTAATATTGCATCTGGCTGGATTCGAACCAGCGACGTCTCATTGAGAAGCGGATTATGAGTCCGATGCCTTCGGCCACTTGGCTACAGATGCTTCAAATTTTTTGGAGCTGGTGGGATTTGAACCCACGTCCATATAGGTTTTTAAAACTAATCTCTATCTAATATAAAAAAACAAAATTTGTGAGTTAAAACTATCCATATATTTCTCCAAATATATGGGCCTCTTTTTTTTAATTTATAAGTTCAGCGAGTAATAAAGAGTCTGCTTGCTGACAATCCAAAAAAATTATGCTAAAGCCAGAACAGGCTTGTTAGCAAAAGCTTTTGTAGTAAAAGATAAGATGTTTTTTGCACTTATTTTTTTTAATGGCCTTTAAAAGGCCTATCGCGAAAAGCGAAAAGCCTATATGTCGAATCCGAAGCAGCCCCTTACCATAAGATAATATATAAAATTTGCTATGTTTGTCAAACAGTAGTTAACTACTGGTATATATATTTTAAGCTTCTAATCAACACTAATAAATATACCAATATTTCGTTTTAATACTCGAGCTTTTAAACCTAATGCCTGCAGCATATTATTTAATGGTTTCGATTTATATGTTTGCTTAAACTGTAATATCTCTTCAGTTGTCTTTGTAGGGCTTACAAAATAAGTTTTTTGAGCCTGAAATATTGTTGAAGTTTTTTGTGAATTTTTTGCTTCTACTGTAAAAGTATCCTCCCAAGATTCAATAAAATCTTCTAAATTATAAACAAAGATTTTTGGCTTTCGAATTAAAAAATCTAAATCAGATATTCTAGCACCATTATAGCGTGCCACATTTCTTCCCTGTTGTTGAACAAATTTCGAAGCCTGCATTTTTTCAAAGAAAACATAATTTACAGATTCTCCCGATGTCGACTCATTTTCTAAGCTACCTTGCACAGTATTATTACCGCCTAACCCAACAACGTACTCTAATGGTTGTATGATTTTACCTAAAACAGTATCCATAGTCCCTACAACATTGTAATACTGCTCCTTAAGAATATTTCGAGGGGTATTTTTAACTTGAACAATATAAATTGGAACACCTTTAAAATAATCATTATTTTGAGAAAGTGAACGTGTACCAATAGTTTGGGATAAACGGAAACCAATCTTTTCTAAATAAGGGAATACGTTTGTACTTCTTGGTCGAAAATTTAATTGCTGTTGTTCCTCTTCTACAACAATATCAGGTTTACTTACATGCGTAGCAAGAAAATCTTGAACCTCATTAAGATCTGGTACGAAACGGAAATCAACCCCTGGGTGATATTCTCGTGTTACTTTATAAGCAGCATCTAACCCAATACAGTTAATTGATAAACCAACTGTTTGAGTACCATCAATATCTGATTGCGCGGCTGCTTTTAAATACATTTCGGCATCTAAACGGCTCATAAAAAAGAGCCCAAGTTGTTGGCGTTTTTCAACACTTGAATCAAAAGCACCACAAAAATCATAAACCTTCTCATTTAAAAATGATTTAAGATTTTTTTGTGCTAAATCATTCGAGGGTTTGCTTAGAATAATTTCACCATTACCATTCAGAATTACAAATACCGAAACCTGTTCTAATGCTTGTTGTATCGGTTTCGTTTGTTTACTATAAAAATTTGTTGAATGAACCTTATCAAGGTAACCATTAATATACTGCTGTACACTATAATCTTTACTAACTAATTTTTGAGATGTTGTATTTAAAAACCAATCTTCCATAAAATCAAGAAAAGGAAAACTACCGTCAAGTTTATTAGAATTTTCTTCAATTAAACGGTCATTGGTAAATTCGTCAAGCGCATCCCATTTTATTTTGACTTTAGAAGGGTAAGAATAAAGAGAATCTAAGTAGGAAGTAAATCTAGTTTGTTTTTGGTTTGGTGATATTTGAAAATTACCTAGGGAATTTGTAATTTCGTTTAAATATCCATTAATGTTACAAGTTTCTATTATTGTCATTATGTTGTAATCAATTCAGTTTTATTTAGGTAAAGAATACTATTTTTTACGCCATTGTTCCAGTAGAAAATCACCAAATAACAGTGTTTTGAAATTTAGACTTTAATAAAAGTACTACAAATAAGAGTAATTATTCAATTACTTGAAATGGAGTCATATTCTCCCACGATACAAGATTAATAACAATCAAGAAACAATTGCTAAAGTAAAAAAAGGCATAGTCGAATAGAAAATACAATTAATAGTTTACAAAATACTAACGTATAGTATATTATATATTTAAAGGGCGGTTAGCTCAGTGGTAGAGCGCCTGCCTTACAAGCAGGTGGTCATAGGTTCAAATCCTATACCGCCCAACTTTTAAACCTAAAACAGGTTAAAAGATTTTCATCTTTTAACCTGTTCTCAACGATGGGCTCATCGTCTAAGGGATTAGGACAGGGACCTTCTAAGTCTCTAATGTAGGTTCGAATCCTACTGGGCCTATTTTATTTGCTAATTACTTGAAAACCTCTTCAAATACAGAACTTACTTTATCACCAGAATCAATAGACTCTAAAGGATCTTTTCTTAAACGGTGTCTTAAGCATAGAGTAATAACTTTTTCGATATCCTCAAGTGTAACCTTTGAACGACCATTATAAGCCGCATAAGCTTTCGAAGCACGGTTTGTAACAATATCACCTCTTAGACCATCAACATCAAGGCTACCGCAAACTTGAGAGATCTTTACTCTAAACTCATAATCAAGTTCAACACTTGGTAAAAGATCTTGAGCATCAGTAATTTGTTTCTTTAACTCATCAAGTTGAGATGCGTTTTCTGCTAAACACTTTTCAGGGTTCTGATCAAAAGCACTTCTTTCTTCAACAACACGAACACGAGTCTCTGGATCACGAACTGTTCGAATTTCAGCGTGCATACCAAAACGGTCAAGTAATTGTGGACGAAGTTCACCTTCCTCAGGGTTACCAGAACCTACAAGAACAAATCTAGCTGGATGCTTAATTGAAATACCTTCACGCTCAACAGTGTTCCACCCTGAAGCAGCTGAATCTAATAAAATATCAACAAGGTGATCATCTAATAAGTTTACCTCATCTACATAAAGAATGCCTCGGTTTGCCTTCGCTAAAAGACCGGGCTCAAAAGCTTTAACACCTTCAGTTAGTGCTTTTTCAATATCAATTGTTCCACAAACTCTATCTTCTGTCGCTCCTAAAGGTAAATCAACCATTGGAACTTTTTTAAAATCGAAAGCAACTTCTTCATTGTTTTCAACAGCATTTTTAACTGTTTCACTCATTAGCTCAAAATCAGTAATAGAAGAGTTAAATGGATCATCAGCAGCTACCTTAATTGCTGGTAAAAGGTCTGCAACAGCACGGATAGTCGTTGATTTTCCTGTACCACGATCTCCCATAATCATTACACCACCGATTCGTGGATCAATTACGTTTAAAATTAATGCAAGCTTCATTTCTTCTTGCCCAATAATAGCAGTAAAAGGGAAAACTGGTCTTTCGTTTTCTACTTTCTTGTTTGCAACAGCAACCATTTCTAATAATTTATTAATTTATATTAAAATATTATAACGAATTTTGAAAAAAATCTACAAATACAGATGTTATTAAATTAAAATTTTAAAACTTAATAAGTAAAATATAGAAAATTTTTGAATTAGAGAAAGTATTAGATTTTCTAAGTTTATGCTACGATATACTGGTCGTAAAACATAGATATAGATTATGTATAAAGGTAAAATTAGCAACATTTAAGATGTTATAATATTGTAAGTCTTAGATAATTAAAGCCTTTAAATTATGGCCCGTGTTATAGTTGTAACGTCTGGCAAGGGTGGGGTTGGTAAAACGACGACAACATCTAATCTTGGAATGTCACTTGCTCGTTTAGGGCATTCTACATTACTTATTGATGCTGACGTAGGTTTACGTAATCTCGACCTTTTATTGGGCCTAGAAAACCGCATCATTTATACAGGTTTAGATGTTTTAAAAGAAACTTGTCGACTTGAGCAAGCAATAATACAAGATAAACGACAACCAAAGTTATCATTCTTTCCTCTCTCTTCAAACCGGACAGAAATCCCTATTCGGTCGGATCAAGTAAAAGAGTTTATTGAACGTTTGAAAGGTGATTACGAATATATACTTATAGACAGCCCGGCCGGTATAGACAATAGCTTCCAAACCGCTATAGAATGCGCTAATGAGGCTATAGTAGTCGTAACACCAGAAGTACCATCAATTCGAGATGCTGATCGTGTAATTGGAATTTTAATGTCCGAAGGAATTAAAACTATTAATCTTATAATCAACCGGATTAGACCGAATATGGTTAAAACGGATGACATGATGTCTATCGAGGATGTAACAAATATTCTAGGCATTGAATTAATAGGTGTAGTTCCTGATAGTGAGAAAATTATTATTGCTTCTAATCGAGGTGAACCGATTGTCTTGGAGGCTAAAAACTGTTTACCAGGAAAAGCTTTTGAAAATATTTCAAGACGTTTAAATGGTGAAGAAATAAGCTTTTTAGACTTAAATAATCCACCAGGTCGGAATTCTGTTAAACGTATATTGAGAAATTTTATAAATAGGTCTAAAGAATAATAACAATTAAGTTATAGATTAATTGGCCAAAAATATAATCTTTAAATAGTTAGTAAACTTATTTCCTCTTTAAAATTTGAATAAAAAAGTAAAACAGGACCCAAGCTGTTTAATCAGCTAAAGAGTCCTGTTTTATAAGGTTGGAGTACAAAAATACCCGAGCCTGAGCATTTATTATTAATATGTTAAGACATTCGTTTTAACTGTTGTAGTGCAACTCGACCGATGTTAAATAAGGCCCAAGAAGCAGCTGCTAATAGTGGAAATAAAACAACTAGAAGTCTAGTATCTGCCATAAAAGTAAAATCCCTTTACAAATATTAAATAGTTTTTATTTGAATACTATTATACATCTTTTATAACATTAGTCCTTAAAACTCCAGGATAATTTTTTATATGACCCTGTTTTAGATTTAAGTATAAAATACCTAACCACCCGTTATTGCTTAATAAATTTTACTTTATCTTGTATGTCAGACCTACCTTTTACACTGGATCAATTAAAAATTTTACATGCTATTTCAAATGAAGGGAGTTTCAAAAAAGCAGCGGAAAAATTATATATTTCACAACCTGCTGTAAGTCTCCAAGTTCAAAATTTAGAAAGGCAGTTAAATACACCTCTATTTTATAGAGATAAAAGAAAAGCAAGATTAACAGAGACTGGACAACTATTAATTAAATATTGTGATAGGATTTTGGGTTTATGTGAGGAAACTTGTCGCGCACTAGATGAATTAAATACGCTCCAATCGGGTGGTTTAATAATTGGTGCGAGCCAGACAACCGGAACTTATTTGATGCCCCGTTTAATTGGCATCTTTAAACATAAATACCCACAAATTGCAATTGAATTACAAGTACACTCTACAAGAAAAATTTCTTGGGGGGTATCTAACGGAAATATTGATTTAGCTGTAGTAGGTGGTGAAATACCTAAAGAACTCCAGAATAGTTTAAACATTACTTCGTACGCAGAAGACGAACTGGCACTTATCCTACCATTATCTCACCCTTTTTCTTCATTAGAATTTATTCAAAAAGAAGATCTTTACCGATTACGCTTTATCGCTCTAAATACACAATCTACTATACGTAATGTTATCGAAAAAACTCTAACCGAGCATGGTATTGATAGTCGATATTTAAAAATTGAAATGGAATTAAATTCAATAGAAGCTATTAAAAATGCGGTTCATTCAGGATTAGGTGCTGCTTTTGTTTCAGTTTCAGCAATTACAAAGGAATTAGAACTTGATATGCTCCATTGGGCAAAAATCGAAGGCATTACAATAAAAAGAACTTTATCTATTTTATTAAATCCTAAACGTTATTATTCCAATGCAACGCAAATTTTTAAAGAAGAAATTCTTGAATTGTTAATAGCCCCTAGCGTAGAAACTATTGATTCTATTGAATATAAAAATTAGGCAGGAATTAATTATGATTAAATTTAAACCCTACTAAATTTATCTTATAAAAAGTATTGACAATTATATGAATCGTATATAATATATATACATATAGTATTTAAGCCCCCATCGTCTAGAGGCCTAGGACATTTCCCTTTCACGGAAGTAACGGGGATTCGAATTCCCCTGGGGGTAAATAAAAAAGCTTGCTCCATACTTTGAATTAAGTATGGAGCAAGCTTTTTTTTTTCGTCAATATTTACACTACCAATCTATTTAAATAACACGGTAGAAAAATATAATAAATTATTTTTAATAAAAAAATTCCGAAATTTCTATTAATAAAATTAACAGAAATTTCGGAAATATCTTTTATACGTCGCTTAAAACTTCTTATAAAGATGAACCCAGACCTGAGTATGATCCAAAGAAGAAAAGCGTTAATAACCCTAGAGCGGCAAGTCCGCCAACTGTAGCCACCATCCAAAGAGGTACTCTGCCGATATCACTCATATTGATTAAATTTTTTAAAAAACAAGATTTGTATATAGAATAGCCTTTTCCTCAAAGCTTTCTAGTTAAAGAAATAACTTGAGAAAAGTACAGCTAAAACAAAGATTAGAAGTAGACCCCAGTACAGTGATGTACGGTTTAACTCTACTGGCTGTTTATTAGGATTTGGTGCACTCATTTAAAATCTCCTATCTCTGAATAAATTGCATTGATGTAATAGCGCCAAGGAAAAATACCGTTGGTACCGCTAAAGCATGTATCGTAAGCCATCTGAAAGTGAAGATAGGATATGCTACTGGTTGATTTGTAAACATAATTGAAATAAAATTAACGTTTTTGTATTTTATAATCCCTTTGTAAGATCTTCAAGTTCCTGCTTAGCACTAAATCTATCGTTAACTAAAGGAATTTGTTGACGATCTTGCGTGAAGTACTCGTTAGGTCTTGGAGTACCAAATGCATCATAAGCTAATCCAGTACTAACGAAAAGAAAACCTGCAACGAAAAGTGCTGGGATAGTAATGCTGTGAATAATCCAATAACGAACACTTGTTAAAATATCCGTAAATGGTCTTTCTCCTGTTGAACCACCTGACACAACTCTTTCTCCTATTAAATATATATAATTAATCGGTTTTATCTTTTGCCTATTACAGCAAAAAATATTTACAAGATATAGCTTTCCAGCAGAGAAGTTTAATCTCTTTTGGAATACTGATATCTAATACTTTTTAAAAGCTACTTGAATAAAGTATATAACCTTTTTAGGGTTTTTATACAATTTTATATTAAAAACAATAACCTTTGTATTTAATGAATTAACAACAATACAAAGGTAAAATGAACTTAAATCCCGCAAAGAAATAAATCGTATAATCAAAAAACGATTAGACAATACGATAACAAGGTTGTTTTAATTTTAACCTTTCTCTTTATATTAAATAAACAATATACAAGTGGGCAATTCATGTATTACAATTTACTTATCACCAAACGCGGGTATAGTTTAGTGGTAGAACCTTAGCCTTCCAAGCTAATGATGAGAGTTCGATTCTCTCTACCCGCTCTCTTAGAAAATATGAACCAAATTAAAATCGGAATAACATAGTTCTAATTGTTCAAAGTTAACCCAAGTATTTAGTACTATCAATATAAGAAGGATTTCTTTAACGTTTAGTATTTCTCCTTTTAGGAAACTTTATAAATATAAATGGATCAATGGTATAATAATTACGTAGTGTAGTTTCTTTTGAAACTTACTTTAACAAGCAGTATAAGAAAATCTTACTAGTAAATAAAATGTCTCACTTTACTAAAATCAAAACAAAGCTCTATGATCGTACTACGATTGAAAAGAGTCTTTCTGATCTAAACATTGAATGGGAAGCAGGTAACACAAAAGTTCGTGGTTACAATAACCAAGAGCAATCTGCTGATATTGTTATTCGTCAAAACAATAACCATGATATTGGTTTCAAATGGAATAATAATGAATATGAATTAGTTACAGATTTAATGTTTTGGGACCAAGCATATTCTGTTGATAAGTTCTTAAACCAAGTTCACCAACGTTATGCTTTCAACCTTATTACTAAAGTAAGTGAAGAGCAAAGTTTACAATTTGTTGAAGCTGAAAATCAACAAGATGGGTCAATTAGATTACTTCTTAGAAAAGTAAACTAATAGCTTACCGTATTTTCTAGACTTTTTCACAAAAAATACATCATGTATGATTCATATATGATGTATTTTTTTTTGTAAACCTTTTTACACATTTGTTTAATATTTTAAGGAAAAATTATTACACAAAAGAAAAAAAGTAATTTATGACAAGTGGAAACTTTAATAAAAAGTACCTCATAAAAAAAGAGTATTTTTAATAATATATAATGAATAAAAAATAAAAATAAAAAAAAATGCTTCTTGCAGACGATTTAGATCAATTATTAGACGTATTACCAACTTTTGTAAGCAAATCTTTAGAAAAACACCCTTACCGTGAACAACTTGTTGAAATCGTATTGGATATAGGCCGAAGGCCAGAAGCCCGTTTTGCAAAAAGTACAGATTACCTTTCGTATCGAACTATTGTTTGGCAAGATTTAGATTATATTCTTAAAAGGCTGGGTAAATTTAGTGGAGATAATCGCGCCGGTATAGAGAAAACATTACATAGAATTAGTTCTATCCGAAATCGAAAGGGAAATGTAATTGGTCTAACTTGCCGAGTTGGACGGGCAATTTTTGGAACTGTTAGTATCGTTCGGGATCTCTTGGAACAGAAAAAATCAATATTGTTATTAGGTCGGCCAGGAGTAGGAAAAACAACAGCTATTAGGGAAATAGCACGAGTATTATCTGATGGTATGAAGAAACGGGTAATTATTATTGATACATCCAATGAAATTGCAGGTGATGGAGATTTACCCCACCCATCAATAGGTAAAGCAAGACGTATGCAAGTTTCAAATCATCAAAATCAACATGAAGTAATGATTGAAGCTGTTGAAAACCATATGCCTGAAATTATTATTATCGACGAAATTGGTACAGAATTTGAAGCAGCGGCTGCACGTACTATAGCTGAAAGAGGAGTGCAATTAGTAGGTACAGCACACGGAAATGCTTTAGAAAATTTAATAAAAAACCCAACAATTACAGATTTAATTGGTGGAATACAATACGTTACATTAGGTGATGAAGAGGCAAAACGACGTGGATCATCGAAAAGTATTCTTGAACGAAAAGCTCCTCCAACATTTGAAGTAGCAATTGAAATTCACGAACCTAAAACTTGGGTTATACATGAAAATATTGAGCAATCTGTTGATCTTCTGTTACAAGGGCAAAGCTTACCAGTACAAAAAAGGTCACTAATACAAGATTACAGTAATCTTATTGATTGTAAAATCATGTACAATCAAAAAGAATTAGACAACTTTCATGATAATTCTTTTAAACGTTCGAATTCTGATAAGAAAAATAGTAATTCTCTTCTAGACCGCGTTTCTAATTCAGAAAAAATAAAAACAAAAAAATTTATAAAGAATAGCGGCGATGGAATAAATGAACAAAAAGAGAAATTTACTTTTTTATACATTTATGGAATAAATAATCAGGAAATTAAATCATTAATTAAAACATTAAGATTACCAATTATTATTACAAAAGAAATTCAGTACGCAGATTCCATTTTAGCTTTAGCTAATTTAGTTAAAAATAATCGGAAATTAAAACAAATATCGCACTCAAAAAAAATCACAATTCATACTATTCAAAGTAATAATTTATTACAAATAGCTAAAGCATTAAGACTTTTAACTAAACGTAAAGAAATAAGTCCATTAAAAACGAAAAGTGAAGAAAATAAATTTGCAGGACTTATTTGCCAAGAATTTCTAACCCCTTTAGAAGAAACGCGATTAGCTATAGAAGAAATAGTTCTAGCAAAAAAAATTGCAATTGACTTATTTCCACGAACAACTCGCATAAGAAAACAACAACATGAATTAATATCACATTATCAGCTAACGGGTATTAGCGTAGGTAATGGAAAAAAACGCCGATTACGTATTTTACCTAACTAAATTTTGAATTAGGTATTTATTATTTTATTCTAAAAATTAGCCCAATAAATTGACATCCAAGATGCTACAATTGATGCAATTATAGAACTAGAAGATTGAACATACTGTAACGCAACGGTATCTACCCAGAGTGGTATTATTTGTTATATAAATTGGATATAACTGATTTAAAAAAACTGGGTAGTCCTTGTAATTTAATTATGTTTATCAAATTAGAAATAGTTTTACATACTTTTTATTTTCGATAAAGTTGATATGTAGTATAATACTTTATACAAGTATTCATAATAAACGACTTAGACTCTTATGTCAGTAAATTTACAAGAAGAGTATAACAATACTAATATTCAAGGTATTATTGACCAACTTGAACAAGACCTAGTAGGTCTTGCTCCAGTAAAACAGCGTATTAAAGAGATTGCTGCACTATTATTAGTCCAGCGTCTTAGAAAAAACCTAGGACTAGGAATAAATGCAGCTTCTGTAGGCTTACACATGTCATTTACTGGTAGTCCTGGTACAGGAAAGACTGAAGTAGCCAATCGAATGGCTGACATTCTTTTTAAACTTGGATACATCCGTAAAGGACATTTAATTACAGTTACAAGAGATGATCTTGTAGGTCAATATATTGGTCATACTGCACCTAAAACAAAAGAAGTTTTAAAGCGTGCAATGGGTGGTGTTTTATTTATTGATGAGGCATATTACCTATACAAGCCAGATAATGAAAGAGATTACGGTTCAGAAGCGATTGAAATTCTATTACAAGTAATGGAAAACCAACGTGAAGACCTTGTCGTAATCTTTGCTGGGTATAAAGATAGAATGGATAGTTTCTATGAATCAAACCCAGGTTTATCTTCTCGTGTTGCCAATCACATTGATTTCCCAGATTACACACCAGATGAATTAATTCTAATTGGTCGTTTAATTCTGGAAGAGCAACAATATCGATTAACAGCAGATGCTGAGGCAGCTCTTTTAAGCTATATTGAAAAGAGAAGTCAACTTCCATTATTTGCTAACGCTCGAACTATTAGTAACGCTATTGATACTGCACGTATGAGACATGCTAATAGAATGTTTAACGCAGGCGATCAAATTTTAACAAAAGCTGACTTAGTAACTATCCAAGCTCAGGATATTACAGAAAGCAGCTTATTTTCTGAACTTGGGTAATAGGGTATCCATTTAAGATATACTTTATTCAATACTAAAATTTTCTTACATCTAAAAACTTTCATGGTTGAAGTATTACTTTCTGGTCTAGTACTTGGTCTTGTACCTTGTGTAATTTTAGGACTATTCGTTGCGGCATATTTACAATATAGACGTGGTAACCAATTTGGTATTTAATTAGTATTAAACGAAAACTTATCTAATACTAAAAAAAAACCTCCCCTTTGTTTTTTACTAAAGGGGAGGGTTTTTTATTTTCTAAGATTATAACTATGCACCATCTAATAAAAAATTGAAATGCTTCTTTAAAATATCTTGAATAATGAAACTAAAAAAGTATAATTTTTGAACGTAATACGAAATAAACTACACGGTGTCTTATACGAGCTAACATTATAAGGAAATAATTAAAAGCTTCTTTTTTATATTCAGTTAAAGGGTCCTTTTGACCATAAGCTCTCCAACGAATAGAATCACGCAAGAATGTAATTTTTTGTAGATGTTCCATCCACGAATAATCAATCTGTTGTAAGATAAAAGATTTTTCAATTTCTCTTAATAAACCTTTTTCAATGCATTCCATTTCAAGTTCTTTTAAATCGTAAGTTATTTCGATTTGTTGTTGGAAGAATGAAAGGTATGTTGTTAAATTTGTCTCTGTATCGGACAATTTAAGTTGAAATGGCACACCAAGTAAATTTTGTAATTTAAGCGTTAAATAACTTATAGTTTTTTCATCTTTAAAAGTATTTAAGCGAGTATATAAATCATCTAAGCTAGTTTCCGCATACTCAATTAACCAATCACGTAAATTCTGTTGTTCAAACATACGTCGACGTTCGGTGTATACACAATTACGTTGCATATTGAGAGCTTGATCATATTCAAAAAGTTGCTTTCTTGTATCATAATAAAAAGCTTCAACTTTCTTTTGTGCGGATTCTAAACTATTATTTAAAATTGGCGATTGAATTGGTGTACTATCATCAAACCCAATATTTTGCATTACATTTAAAATTTGATCACCACCAAAAATTCGTAAAAGTTTATCTTCTAAACAAAGGAAAAATCTTGAAGATCCTGGGTCCCCTTGTCTACCGGCACGCCCTCGAAGTTGATTATCAATTCTGCGCGATTCATGCCTTTCAGTCCCAATAACATGTAACCCACCAAACTTTTTAATATCTTCCCCTTCCTTTTTAGCACTTAATTTCTTTTGATCTAACACATTCTTATAGAAAGAAATATATTCAAGCACTTCAGGGTCGTCCACTTGATCAAGCTCCGATAAAGGTTGTTTTAATAAGGTTTGATACTTATCGCTAAACTTTTCCAGATCAAATGACGGAACTTTAAGTGTAGAATCGTTTATTTTACCCGTTTCAAAAATGTCTTTGATAACAGTATTAGTTAAAAAAGTAGGATTACCCCCTAATAATATATCTGTACCACGCCCAGCCATATTAGTTGCGATCGTTACAGCTTTTTTACAACCAGCTTGGGCAACAATTTCTGATTCACTTTCAACATTTTCTGGTCTTGCATTTAAAAGACGATAAGGTATTTGATATTCGCTAAGTAATGCTGCTAATAATTCTGATTTTTCAATTGTTGTTGTACCTATTAGCACCGGTCGGCCAATATTATACATTTCTAAACATTCTTGAGCGATAGCACGCCATTTTATGTACTGATTCTTATAAATTAAATCTGAAAAATCCTTTCGTTGAATAGTTCTATTAGTAGGTACCTGAACAACATTTAAATTATAAATTTTTTCGAATTCCCCTTCTTCAGTTTTTGCAGTACCTGTCATTCCCGATAATTTTGTATATAACAGGAATAAGTTTTGATAACTAATAGAAGCGAGTGTTTGACTTTCATCTTGAATTGAAACATTTTCTTTAGCTTCAACAGCTTGATGTAATCCATCACTCCAACGTCTTCCAACCATTGTACGGCCAGTAAACTCATCAACAATAATTACCTCGCCCTCTTCATTAATAATGTAATTCTTATTTCGTTGAAAAAGTTCTTTTGCTTTTATTGAGTTTAAAACATAAGAAATCCAAGGTTCATTAGGGCTATAAAGATCAACAATGCCTAATGCTTGTTCACAAAATGAAACCCCTTCATCCGTAAGAGCAACATTTTGTTGTTTTTCATCAACATCATAATGTATGTCACGTTTTAAAGTGGCTGATAATTTTGCTGTTTGCGAATACTTTTCGGTAGGAGCTTTCGACGCACCTGAAATAATTAATGGTGTTCTTGCCTCATCAATCAGAATAGAATCAACTTCATCAATAACACAGTAGAAGAAAGGTCTTTGAACCAATTCTCCTACGTTATAAGCCATATTATCTCTTAAGTAATCAAATCCAAGCTCATTGTTTGTGACATAAACTACATCACAATCATAGTTTATTTTTCTTTCTTCCGGGGTCATATTTTCTTGGATTAAGCCAACACTTAAACCTAAAAAACTATGAACTTGCCCCACATCTTCTGAATCACGGCGTGCTAAATAATCATTAACCGTAATAACATGAGTGCCTTTACCATATAAGGCATTTAAAAATGTAGGTAATAGAGCGACAAGAGTTTTACCCTCACCTGTTTTCATTTCCGCAATTTTACCTTCATCTAAAACTAACCCACCAATTATTTGAACATCGAAATGACGAAGTCCGAGAACACGATCACTTGCTTCACGAACTAAAGCAAAAGCTTCATTAGTAACAGACTCTTTATTAGATGGATCATTAACTAATCTTTGCTTTAACTCCGTAGTTTTTTCTCGTAATTCACTATCAGTGTATTTCTTAAAAGTTTCACCTAATGAGTTAATTTGGCGTAATTGAGAATTGTATTTTGATAAGACTCGTTGTCCCGAGTCTTGAAAAATGTTTTCTAGCATAGGTTCGAAAAATTTGCTAAATAGCAATTAAATTTTTAACGATTTGTGTAAACTAAGTACCAAATTTATAGAATATTATTATATATATGTAATGATTCTAACATCAACGCCGTAATATAATCCATACTGCAATTCTTAAACAAAAAGTGTAAAAGAATTTAATATACAGAATTGTTTACATACTACTAAGTTTCTTTTTTCCGTAGAACGAAATTCCCAATGTAAAGCCTTAGATTATCATAACATTACAAAAAAAATATTTAAGTAAATTTTTATTTAAATAAAATAAATTAACCAATGTATAATTTATTTGGGTCACCTGGGACTCGAACCCAGAACTATTCGGTTAAAAGCCGAGTACTCTACCATTGAGTTAGTGACCCGCAGAAAATTCTTATAGATAATATCATTATACAGAATATGTATTTAATATTCCATACATTAGTCGCAATTTTTAGAAATAAGTTCAGCGGCTAAAAAATAATTCCAACTATTAATTAATTATTAAAGTTCTAAAAAAGCTGAAACAAATTTGCTTATCAGATCTTTATTATTAGATAAATCTAAAAATAAAGTTTGCATTAGAAAATTTTGTTTGCTATCTTTATATATATATAGGCTCAGTAGCTCAGTTGGTTAGAGCAGGGGACTCATAAGCCCAAGGTCGCAGGTTCAAGTCCAGCCTGAGCCAGATATAAAAGTTTCGGATAATAAATTCAAATAAGAAAACGTAATTATAAAAAGAGTCATTTAGATTTTTCTCTACAAATAAACAGTTAATTTAAATAATAGTAAATAATTTTATTTCTATGGTAGCAAAAACAATTCTTTATGAAGAAGACGCACGAAAAGCTTTAGAAAGAGGTATGGATACCCTAGCGGAAGCAGTTTCAATAACTTTAGGGCCTAAAGGTAGAAATGTTGTACTTGGTAAAAAATTTGGAACACCCCAGATCGTAAACGATGGTGTAACAATTGCTAAAGAAATTAATTTAACAGATAATTTAGAAAATACTGGTGTTTGTTTAATTCGCCAGGCGGCTTCAAAAACGAATGATGTTGCTGGTGATGGTACAACAACTGCAACAGTATTAGCTTATGCAATTATTAAGGAAGGTATGCGAAATGTAGCAGCCGGTGCCAATCCGATTGTATTAAAGCGAGGAATCGAAAAAGCAACACAGTTTGTAGTTAGTCGAGTTACAGATTATGCTAGACCTATTGAAAGTCTTTCTGACATTACTAAAGTAGCAACAATTTCTGCAGGTAATGATAGTGAAGTTGGTACCCTTATTGCAAGTGCTATCGATAAAGTTGGACGTGAAGGTTTAATTTCATTAGAAGAAGGTAAATCTACACAAAATGAATTAGAGATAACAGAAGGCATGGGATTTGACCGTGGGTTTATTTCTGGTTATTTTGTTACTAATCAAGAACGTATGGAAGTTATCTTAGATAATGCTTACATACTTTTAACTGATAAAAAAATAACTCTTGTTAAACAAGACTTATTACCAACTCTGGAATTAATTACTAAGACAAACCAACCGTTACTTATAATTAGTGACAACGTCGAAAAAGAAGCTTTAGCTACCCTAATTATTAATAAAATTAGAGGTATTTTAAATGTTGTAGCAGTTCGTGCACCAGGTTTTGGTGATCGAAGAAAAGCTTTACTTGGTGATCTTGCCGTTTTAACTGGGGGACAAGTAATCAGTGCAGATGCGGGATTAACATTAGAAAACGTTGAACTTGAATCATTAGGAAGAGCGCGTCGTGTTATTATTGGAAAAAATACTACAACAATTATTTCAGACGCGAACAAAAAAGAAGTATTAGCACGTTGTGAACAACTACGTCGTCGTCTGGAAACTAGTGACTCAACTTATGAGAAAGAAAAACTTCAAGAAAGATTAGCAAAATTAAGTGGAGGTGTAGCTTTAATCAAAGTAGGTGCCGCAACGGAAACTGAAATGAAAGATCGTAAGTTAAGACTTGAAGATGCTGTTAACGCTACAAAAGCCGCTGTAGAAGAAGGTATTGTTCCTGGAGGAGGTACAACACTTGCACATATTTCAGAAGAGCTTCTAGATTGGGCGAAAGATAATTTACTAGAAGATGAACTTGTAGGTGCTTTAATTGTTGAAAAAGCATTAAGTGCACCTTTACGAAAAATTGCAAGTAATGCAGGTCAAAATGGTGCTGTTATTTTCGAACGTGTTAAAGATGCAGAATTTGAATGTGGCTATAATGCCGCAAAAAATGAAGTAGTAGACATGTTTGATGCGGGTATTATTGACCCTGCTAAAGTTACGCGTTCAACATTACAAAATGCTTCATCAATTGCGAGCATGGTTTTAACAACGGAATGTATAATTGTAGATAAGCAATCTAGCACTTAATAGTTCTAACTAAATCGAGCTTTATAACAAGATATCCTTTTAATGTTTAATATTCCACCAAATACAAAAAACAAACAATTATTACCAAAAAGAAATTTCATCAAAATGACTACAGCTACAGAAGACGATGAAATGGCTCTATCTGAACATATAGAAGAATTTAGTCAACGTATCGTTTTTTGTGTAATGATATTAGTGGTTGCAACTCTTTTTTGTTTTACTGATGTTAAAGAAATTGTAAGAATTTTTCAGGCCCCTGCAGTAGGAGTAAAATTTTTACAATTTTCACCAGGTGAATACTTTTTTGCTTCAGTAAAAATAGCAGCTTTTTGTGGGATTTTATTCAGTAGTCCAGTTGTACTATATGAACTTTTATTATATTTAATACCAGGCTTAACAAAAAAAGAACGAGATATTGTTTTACCTGTTAGTTTAGGTTCTGGTGTACTGTTTTTTACTGGGTTAGCTTTTTCCTATTTTTTCCTCGTCCCTGCCGCTTTACGATTTTTTATCTCATATGGTGCAGAAGTTGTAGAACCTTTCTGGTCTTTTGATCAATACTTTGATTTCATAGCAGTTTTATTGTTTGCTACTGGACTTGCCTTTCAAGTCCCAGCCATTCAAGTAGTCCTTGGTTTACTCGGTATTGTAACAGGACAACAAATGTTAGCCGCATGGAAATATGTTATTGTAATTTGTACTGTTGTAGCAGCAGTAATAACACCCTCAACAGACCCCATAACACAAATTATTTTGTCGGGAGCTTTATTAAGTTTATATCTCGGTGGATCCGGATTTGTAATTTTACTAAAAAAAGAAGTTTTATAGTTTCTTCGTAAAGGTATTATTATAATTTTATTAGGTATATAATATATCAGTGTACTAATAAAAAATTACAAAAATGATTAACTTAATCAAAAAATTTAAGTCTGTTTTCCTAGTTTTAGGAATTATGGGAACAGTTTTCTTTCCGAAAGTATCTTATGCGTACCCAGTTTTTGCGCAACAAGCATACCAGAGTCCACGTGAAGCTACTGGAAGAATTGTTTGTGCAAACTGTCACTTAGCTCAAAAGCCTGTTGAGATTGAAGTACCGCAAGCAGTTTTACCTGATACTGTATTTGAAGCTGTTGTAAGTATTCCATACGATACTTCTGTTAAGCAAATTGGTGCTAACGGTAGTCGTGCACCTCTTAACGTTGGTGCTGTACTAATCCTTCCTGAAGGTTTTAAACTAGCTCCTAAAGATCGTATTTCTGCGGATATTAAAGCAAAAACAAAAGGTGTTTTTGTTCAACCATACAGTAAGGAAAAGACAAACATTTTAGTTGTAGGTCCAATCGATGGTAAAAAGAACAGAGAAATTGTTTTCCCTATTCTAGCTCCAGACCCAGCTCAAGATAAAAATGTAAACTTCCTAAACTACCCAATTTTCGTTGGTGGTAACCGTGGAAGAGGACAAGTTTACCCTACTGGAGAAAAGAGTAACAATAATGCTTACACTTCTAGTGTTGCAGGACAAATTACAGAAATTAACCCTGGAGAAAAAGGTAAAGTTGAATTAACTATTGCTTCAGCATCTGGTGATGTTAAGGAAATTGTTCCTGCAGGTCTTGAGCTTTCTGTAAAAGTAAAAGATACTATTAAAAAAGATCAAGCTCTAACATTAGACCCTAACGTTGGTGGTTTTGGTCAAGGGGAAACTGAAATTATTTTACAGAACCCTGACCGTGTTAAAGGTATGATCGTATTCTTCTTCACTGTAACAGTAACTCAGATTCTACTAGTTATTAAGAAGAAGCAATTCGAGAAAGTTCAAGCTGCAGAGATGAACTTCTAAACTTTACTTGAGTTGAATAAAAAAAAGTAAAAACCGAGGCATTGGTAATGTAAAAATTACCAATGCCTCGGTTTTTTTTTGATTTAACCACGAATGATCTTATCTGAAGAACTAACAAATACTAAAGCAGCTGAAATTGGAACAATAACAATAATCACTGCTAGAAAGACACTACTTAAAAAAGCGCTTAATGATGGTGTCATAAATCGAAACTCTTAATCCTAAGTTAATTTTATGATAATTATAGCACAAGACTAGAATTAACCTTTACCAATTACAAATGGTAATAAAGCAGCAATTCTCGCTGTTTTTATTAACTTTGTTACTTTTTTTTGCTCTTTTGATGATAGACCTGTAACACGTCTTGGAAGAATCTTCCCTTGATCACTAAGGAAGTTTGTTAGAATTCTCGTATCCTTATAAGTAAGTCCAGAAAAATCGATAACTTCTTTAATATTTTTTTCTGATATATTATCTACCATGATTGTTTAGTAATTCAATAAATTTTTATTTAATTTCCTTAAATAGTTCATGTTTTTTAGTTACTGGCGAATATTTTTTTAACTCTAAACGCTCTGTAGTATTTCGACGATTTTTTGATGTATGGTATCTATAAACCCCTTGTTCACATTTATGCTCCAGCGTAATGCGGATTCGAGCCCCTTTGCTTTTAGCCATATTAAACAGTACAATTATTATTTGTCTACTCGTAAAATATATATAAAATTAGATCAAAAATCAATGCTAAAATATAATTTTAAAAAAAGTCCTTTTCGAACAGTACAAAGTTTGCTATTATATAATATCAGATAGGTTTTAAAACTAAGCTGGTGTAGCTCAATTGGTAGAGCAACTGATTTGTAATCAGTCGGTTATGAGTTCAAGTCTCTTCACTAGCTCTAATAAAATTTAAATAAAACCTTATCTATGGTAATATCAACTAAAAGTATCTAAAATAGTTAAAAAGTTAGCATCTTCAAATATGGACGTATTAGTAATTACACTCTGTAAAGGAGTCGCAGGATTTTTAAAATTTTATCTAGTTATGTTAAGTTTTAGAATTTACTTAACTTGGTTCCCAAATATAAATTTTTACCAACAACCTTTCTATTCTTTAGGTAAAATGACAGACCCTTATTTAAGAGTCTTCCGAGGTATTGTGCCACCTTTATTAGGTTTTGATCTATCACCATTATTAGGTTTTAGTTTACTTACTTTTCTTATTGATATTTTTTCAAGTATTAACCCATAAGGAATTAAAAAAATTAACTCTTTATTTTATAAACCCTAAAATCCAAATAAAGTATAATTAGAATATACTTTTTAATCTTGGATTTATAATTATTTACTTTAAAAACAGTGGCAGAAGAAAAATTAAACAAAATAGACGAAGATGAAGTTTTAGACGCTATAGTTTCTTCGCCTTATAAATATGGTTTTACAACGAACCTCGAAACAGAAGAGTTTGAAAAAGGTTTAAATGAAGAAGTTGTAAAAAAAATTAGTTTAAAGAAAGGGGAACCAGAATTTCTACTAACTTTTAGAGAAAAAGCTTATAAAGCTTGGAAACGTATGAGTAGCCCTGATTGGGCATATCTGAATATTCCTGAAATTGATTATGATGGTATTCAATATTATTCCGTACCAAAAACAAAAAAGAAATTGGGAAGTTTAGAGGACGCGGATCCTGAACTTTTAAAAACCTTCGACAAGTTAGGTGTTTCATTAAATGAACAAAAAATGCTAGCAAACGTTGCTGTTGATGCTGTATTTGATAGTGTTTCAATTGGAACTACATTTAAAAAACAATTACAAAAATCAGGAGTAATTTTTTGTTCAATTACAGATGCTATTAGCAAATATCCTCACTTAGTTGAAAAATATTTAGCAGGAGTTGTACCTGTTGGAGATAATTATTTTTCAGCACTAAATTCCGCAGTGTTTAGTGATGGTTCATTTTGTTACATTCCAAAGGATATTAAATGTCCCATGGAATTATCTACTTATTTCCGTATAAATAACGAAGAATCTGGTCAATTTGAGCGAACTTTAATTATTGCAGAAGAAAGAAGTTCCGTAAATTATCTTGAAGGTTGCACGGCACCACAATTTAGTAGTAACCAGCTCCACGCAGCTGTTGTAGAATTAATCGCTCTTGAAAATGCTACGATTAAGTATTCCACTGTTCAAAATTGGTATGCTGGAGATGAAAAGGGTATAGGTGGAGTTTACAATTTTGTAACAAAACGTGGACTTTGTGCTGGAGAAAATGCAAGAATCTCGTGGACACAAGTTGAAACTGGATCTGCTATAACATGGAAATACCCAAGCTGTATATTATCTGGTAAAAATTCGGTTGGAGAATTCTTCTCAGTGGCTTTAACTAGTAATAAACAAGAAGCAGATACGGGTACGAAAATGGTCCATTTAGCACCAGGTACACGTAGTCGTATTGTATCTAAAGGAATATCTGCAGGAGATTCTAAAAATAGTTACCGTGGTCTTGTGAAAATTGGGCCAAAAGCGTTCAAAACAAATAATTATTCACAATGTGATTCTTTGTTAATAGGTAAAACCTCAAGTGCAAATACTTTTCCTTACATAGAAGCTCAAAATAGTTATACCAAGGTTGAACACGAAGCTTCTACATCTCGTATAGCCGAAGAGCAACTTTTTTATTTACAGCAACGTGGTATTGAAGCCGAGGAAGCCGTTTCTTTAATGGTAAATGGTTTTTGTAAAGAAGTATTTAATGAATTGCCATTAGAATTTGCTTCCGAAGCTGACCGTTTATTAAGTTTAAAATTAGAAGGTTCCGTTGGATAACTTTAATTCCCTGAATTAATTTACTTTTGATCTTAAACTAAATTTACCTAAAAAATGAAATTTTTAAATGAATTTGTACTTTTATTAAAAGCACGTTATCCTATTCTTTACATCGCTACTAGTGAAGAAGAAAGAATCGAATACTTAATAAAATATTGTGCAAAAAAATATGTTGCGAGAACCTATTATTCTTGGGATTTCGTTGATGGATACCAAGGAAATCCTAATGATACGGGGTTTGCTGCACGAAATCCTTTAGAAGCATTAGATTTAATTGATAAATTGACTCCCGAAACAGCTTCTTTATTTGTGCTAAAAGATTACGATAATTTTCTTAAAGATTTTTCGATTATACGAAAACTTAAAAATTTAAGTCGTAGTTTAAAAACGCAACCAAAAAATATAATAATCGTATCCTCCGAAGTAAATATACCTGATTCATTAAAAGAATTTGTAACCGTATTAGAGTTCCCTCTTCCTAGTTATTCAGAAATTTTAGAGGAATTGAACAGATTAACTTCTTCTTTACAACAAGATATTGAACCAGAAGTTGTTAATACTATTGCCACGGCATGCCAAGGGTTATCATTAGAAAGAATCCGTCGTGTACTATCCAAAATAATTGCAAAATACGGTGAAATTAATGAATCAAGCCCGGCTTTAATTTTGCAAGAGAAGAAACAAATTATCCAACAAAGTCAATTATTAGAATTTTGTTTAACAGATAAAAATATTTCAGATTTAGGTGGTTTAGATAATTTTAAAGATTGGTTAAGAGTACGCACCAACGCGTTTTCGCAAGAAGCTATTGAATATGGTTTACCATATCCAAAAGGGCTTTTACTCGTTGGGGTCCAAGGTACAGGAAAGTCAATTGCTGCTAAGATTATTGCTCATGAATGGCAATTACCATTACTAAGATTAGATTTTGGACGTCTTTTTGCATCTTTAATAGGACAATCCGAACAAAGAGTTAGAAAAATGATTGAAATCGCGGAAGCATTATCTCCTTGTGTCTTATGGGTTGATGAAATTGATAAAGCTTTTGCTGGTGCCCAAAGTAGTGGCGATAGTGGAACTACAAGCCGTGTTTTAGCAACTTTTATTACTTGGTTATCAGAAAAAACAACACCAGTTTTTGTTGTTGCTACTGCTAATAACATTGAGAGTATACCGCCAGAGATATTAAGAAAGGGTCGTTTTGATGAAATGTTCTTCTTAAATTTACCTTCACAAGAAGAACGTGAAGCTATATTTAACGTTCACTTAACAAGGTTTAGACCTAAGGAAGTAGAAAATTTCCAGTTAAAGTTATTAGGTCAGCTAAGTAAAGAATTTTCTGGAGCCGAAATTGAAGCAGTTATTATTGACGCTATGCGACTTGGTTTTAATGAAAATAGAGAATTTAATAATGAAGATGTCCTAATTTCTATACAAAATTTAGTACCATTAGCTCGAACACGAAGTAAAGAAATTGACCTTATTAAAGCTTGGGCTGAATCTGGAAATGTTATTAGTGCTTCAAAGTATCGATAATGCAAATAATTTAAATACTTTTTTAACAAACGAGGATTTTAAGTATAACTATTAAAAAGTGACTTACCAAATTAAATCAAAATAATTGGCTAAGTTAACTTGATAGTTTATTTACGAATACTTGAATAGTATGTTATTATTGAATTTATTAAGGTGCGGTAGAAAAAATTCAAAAATAAATAAATATAATGTCAGCTTTACAAAATATTTCGCTGGATTTAGATGTATTTTATAAAAAACCAGATTTACCGAAGATTTCTTTAGGTGATAAAGTCAAAGTAACAATTTATCTAGAGTTACCTAAAGAATCAGAAGAGGGTAAAAAAGAAAAGGAACGTATTCAGGTATTTGAAGGCATTGTTATCTCAAAACATTTAGCAAGCACTAAAATTGATTCTACGGTTACCGTAAGAAAAATGTTCCAAGGTGGTGGTACAGAAAAGGTTTTTGTCCTGAATTCACCATGGATTAAAAATATTGAAGTACTTGGAAGTTCAATAGTAAGAAGATCAAAACTTTATTACTTAAGAGAAAGAACAGGAAAGTCGGCTCGTTTAAAGCGTCGTATCTAGTTTTTATTTTGGAAAAGTAAAAAGCCAAAATTATTACAAATAATGAAAAACTTAAAAAATTTTCTACCTCAACTTTTGGAGCGTTGTTTAGCTATTATGGCGTTCTATTTTCCATTTATAGAAGTTTCAGCCTACTTTGGACCAAAAGTTTTTTTAAGTACTGACAGCGTAGCACTTCGAACTTTTTACGCTCAACATATACTTAAATTGTCGAATTTTTATGCAGATAACAATTTGCTTATCTTTATATTCATGATTTGGGTATTTATTTCTTGTTCGCGTGGAACATTCCCGTTAACAAAATATGCCAGATTTAATATTATTCAAGCAATTCTATTAAATATTATCTGCACATGCCTTGGATTAAGTTTTGCCTTCCTTCCAGCACTTTTAAGAGAAAGTCTTTTTGGTGTGGTATTCGCAAACTTTTTATATCTTGGTATCATCCTTTTAATTGCGTATTCTTCGTTATTAATAATATATGGGAGATATCCTAAGATACCAGTAATATCAGAGGCTGCAAAATTACAAGTACAACAAGGTTAAAAAAAAAACACCCCCATCTATCTAAATAGATGGGGGCTTTTTTGTTATTACTCAAGGTCTTTTCTGTTAGGGTTTCTAGACGGGTCGTTTGAAAGGAAACCAAATGTGAAAAGTGAAATAAAGAAAATTACAACAAAGTAAACTAAGATCTTTAATGTGAACATTGTTCAAAGTTTGTTAACTAAACTACTAACATGCAAATATTAATATATTTGCTATTTTAACTAATATTATATGACTTATTTATTTATAATACTATATTTTCTCCAATTTTAACGTTTAGACAATTTTGGTAAAGAAGATAATACATATTAAAAGAAGGCTATTTTCTTTATACTAAACATTGAAGTTAATAAGCATACTGTACGATTCAAAATTTAATTAACCAATGTTAAGTATATATTATTGAGATTAATTTTATCCTTAAGCCCATAATACTTTATTGTAACGGGTATTTAATTAGACAAAATACAAATAAAAAAATTTAGTTTTTGGGAACTATTGACAAGGTAGTAAATCGTTTAGTATAATTCTTCTTAGATTAAAAGTTTAATTCAAAGGAATCTTAAAGAGATTCGGAAGTACCATGGAGAGTTTGATCCTGGCTCAGGATGAACGCTGGCGGTATGCTTAACACATGCAAGTCGAACGAAAGTTTTTAACTTTAGTGGCGAACGGGTGCGTAATACGTGAGAATCTGCCCTT
>Ga0209092_10001168_pt1 | contig 26320 bp, 19 predicted proteins | sample FraStrMetagenome_FD_187446 | JGI IMG/M metagenome (GOLD analysis project Ga0209092, IMG submission 187446) | Marine eukaryotic phytoplankton communities from Arctic Ocean - Fram Strait ARC3M Metagenome (SPAdes) (version 2) | ecosystem: Environmental > Aquatic > Marine > Oceanic | place: Fram...
TTATAAGGTAGATTATGTTTTCAGACTTATTTTGATTATGATGGAGCAACTGCATCTATCATCAGCTTCAAAATAGGACATTCATTCTTATTTTTTGTTTGTTTCTTGAAACTTTTCACAATAATAATAATAATAATTGTAGGTGAAGTTTGTATGACGTGTACGGATTTGGCATCAAAATAAAACGACACCATCTGACTAATTCCTTTTATGACACAACCAAAAATACAACAAGCATCCAACATAACATATATGACATTTGCAAGTGCATCACAGAACTTTGTACATCACCAACGTTCCAATTTCAATTGTGGGAATGATACTTGACTCGATTTAGATGCTGCTATGAACCAATCCTCCGCCATCAATGTTGTTTGGCTGAAAAAAGATGTTCGATCACATGATCACGGAGCATTATCATCTGCATTACAAAAACAACGAGATTTTATCATTCTTTATATATATGAACCTGATCAACTAAGTCATCCGACAATTCATGGATCTCATGTCAACTTTACCAATGAAGGTCTCGTGGATTTAGAACATCGACTTTCGAAAATCAAACAACCAACTAAAAATGCGTCCTGTATTACCATTGCAAAAGGAGAAGCTACACAAGTCTTATCCTTTATTCATAATATTCGACCCATTCAAGAATTACTGGCGCATCAAGAAACGGGACATTGGATATCATTTCAACGCGATGATCGTGTTCGAAAATGGTGCCAAACAAATAATATCCAATTTCATGAATATCTAAATGGTGCTATCTTTCGCAATTTCTCCAATCGAAATAATTATGACAAACGAGCTTCTCAATATTTTAATGCACCACTCTATCCATCCCTTGACCATTTTCATAATTCACTTCAAAAATATTTGCAATTGGATGTTATATCATCCTGTGGTATAATACCCGCAAATGATCTGGAATTTGTGTCACGAAAACATTGCCATGACCGGCCATCACGTCAGAAGGGAGGTGAAACGGAAGCACTATTGATATTAAATTCATTTTTCTCGACTCGTGCATTAGGATATGCCAGTGGAATATCCAGCCCATTAACATCCTGGAATTCCTGTTCACGGATATCACCTCATTTAACATATGGTAATGTGAGTCTTCGATATTTTGTGCAACAAATTCGAAAAACGGAAGAATCGATCAGAGGCGATCCTCATTTTCCAGATCGAAAAAAGTGGTTATTTTCCTTATCCTCTCTTCGATCACGTTTGCATTGGCGTTCTCATTTCATACAAAAGTTAGAAAGTGAACCTGTATTAGAGCATCATGCTGTCTGCAGAGCCTATGATTCCGTTCGTACCCTCCCCAATGATTTTAATCCAGTATATTACAAAGCATGGTGTGAAGGTACTACTGGATTTCCACTCGTTGATGCATGTATGCGGTGTTTGCTAAAGCATGGTTGGGTGAACTTCCGAATGAGGGCGATGCTGGTTTCCTTTGCCTGTTACAATTTATGGTTAGATTGGAGACGCATCGATGGTCATTTAGCGCGATGCTTTTTAGATTTTGAACCAGGTATCCATTTTCCTCAATTACAGATGCAAGCAGGTGTGACTGGGATTAATGCTATGCGTGTTTATAATGTTACCAAACAAGCCAAGGATCAAGATAAATATGGACATTTTATTCGAAAGTACATTCCAGAACTTACAAAAGTTCCAACTATGTACATACATGAACCCAGTCTTATGCCAATGAATATGCAACTGAAACTTGGAGTCATCATAGTTTCGGATCACTTGGAGAGTGGTACTGATTATGATCCTAGTGTACAATCTTACCCATCTCCAATTGTCAATGAAAAAGAATCAGCCACCAAATCCAAAAAAATAATTGCTGATATTAAACGGAAACAAGAAACCAAAACAGAAGCTAAGGCAGTGTACATAAAGCATGGTTCCAGGAGAAGAAATATGGACGAGAATATGGTGGAACGAAATACATCGAAGAAGATTAAGAAAGATGGGGTAGGGTCAAACCAACAAACTCTTTCGAGTATTTTTTCTTCCAGTAAATCCAGTTCTGGGAAACAATGTAACTTAATGAATCAGAAACTACAGAAAGCGACCATTCCTAGAACGAATGGAGCAAATCTACGTGTGATAAAGAAAAAAGAACCTCCTTCATTTTTTCGTGGGATATCTGCACCGACAGAATCATGGACGTGTAAAATATGTACATTCATAAATGAAAAGCCATTAGCTCCAGTATGTGAAGTTTGCGGTAGTGAAAGGGATACAGAAAGTAAAGCATTAAGAAGTTAATTATTCTAATAATCTCCATAACTATTCATTGTCACTGAAATGGTATTCTTCATCAGAACTATCCATGGAGGCCTCGCCAATGGATTCAATTTCATAGCATTCATCGCAGTACGAAGAATATCCGGATAATGGATCACATTTTCCGCACCAGCTTGTGTTGGAAGGACACTTTTTGTCTTTGCCTGGGCAACGTAATAAACAATTTCCACAGCATATCACATGACATTTGCTACATGTATAGATTCTGGAATTACCCGCATCGGAAAGATTTTTCGAGACTTTTGATCCACAATGAAATGGGGATTTTTTAAGGTATTTCCCTTCTTCCATCCAACCACACCTTGATGAGATAGAGGTCTTTAGGATACATTTGTGAGCTTTCCTATGTTTTTTACAAAATTGATCTCCACAGTAAGGGCAATCCCATACTAAACACCCACAATTGTATTTGCTCTGGTAACTGTCGAAGCATTCTGGTATTGAACAACGTTTACGACTTCTTACTTGAGCAGGACGAAAAGGTGACAGACATTCGTGGCATACAGACGTTCCTCGCTTTGTTCCATGTATAAGATTTTCCTCATCGTAGCGCTTTGCTGCGTATTTTTTGTAATTATCAATGTATGGGTTCTTGGATAAGATTTGAACAGCCTTCTTACGATTGCTGCAAAGCATTTTATATTCTCTGTCAATGCTCAAAAAATGAAATCTTATACCATCAAGAAGTTCACTTGTTTTCAATAAAATACTATCCTCCTCTTCCTCGTCCAAAGAGAATATGTTAGACAAATTATGCCTCATTTCGGCATAGTTTCGGTAGATACTGTAAATGTCATTTATCTCATTAAGCCAGATCCTTCGCGTAGGAGTGAGAAATGTTTCCCATAATTTTTCTTCGGCAGATTTTATTGTTATGTAGACATTCTGGCCTAATCTTGCTTCAAGACAATATTCAAAAAATAATCTTTTGCGATTTGCATTATCTAAAAATTGGATGGTATTCTTCATGTTTTTGTCGTGTTTCATGGTTTGGGGGACAGGATATTCATCCTTTTGCCATCTACGTTCTTTTGATCTTTGCATGTCCTTATTGTATTGACGAAGAGCTTCTTTGCTATGATGATTCTTTTTTTGGAGAATTTTCCGTAGTTTATTTGTCACCATGTTTGACACTTGATTTTTATCGAATGATCCACATGTACCTCCTGAAACGGTCCATAATTTGCCTTTCTCAAAAAGGAAGCACGTCCCCTCCTCTGTCTCGACATATATTTGGTGAAATATATTTTTGTCTTCAGGATCGTAATCGTCTTGGACAATGTTGTTCGAGCTAGACGAATCTTTTGCATTGTCTTCTGAAATATATGAGATGTGGTAGTCATCTTCACGTGATGTTGCATAAAATTCAACAGAGCGAATGAAGTCGAAATAGTGCCCCGTAATGATCATGGTTGCCTCGTAACAAGTTCTTTTTAGATCACCGATTTCTACTTGAACTCCATCTGAAAATGTTACAACAAATCCTAATATTCTTTTGTGATCATTTGAGTCGTCATTGTATTCATATTCACTGGGAAAAACACCTTCGTCTTTCCAGTAGATAGGTGAAGGAAGGGTTTGAGACTGGAGCTTATATTCCTCTTCTTTTTTCACGTCACCACTGTAACAAACGGTCAGGCTGTAAATATACGAATGCTGTGATGGCTCTTCCGAAGGCGATTGCACTTTACAAGAAGTATCACCAGGCATCTGGCTGATCAAAGGAGACTCTTCTTTGGGTTTGTATTTTGATTCGATCAAAGCACGTTGTTCACATGCGCAAAATTCTAATTTTTCCATTGCTGATATCAGAGTTGTGTCACACAAATGTTTATAGTTCTCATATTCAGTTTCGTATAAATCTTCTGTATCTTCCACAAGTCCAAAAGCGAAAGCACCAGGATGTTTTGCGTTTTTCATGATTACGTCAAACGCATTTTTCCAAGAAAATGCATGGGGCCGTTTGGCTGCTTTCATCATGATCTCAAAAGCATTCTTAATTGACTTCCTTTTCACTGTCCTTTTTCTGTTGTAACTATATTCCGTCTCACCATTGCTATTATAGAATCCTCTGTTCTTTTTTTTTTGCAGTCGCATGGTGCCGTCTCGTCGTTTTCCGATGGCAGTCTTTTACCTCTATATCATCATCATCATCTGAGCTGTACTCCATTTTTTGTGGCTCATGATATATTACCCGTCATCCATGCAAATGTTTTAGGGTTTACCACAATTTAATCATTAAAACGTTAAATTACGAGTAAATTCGAGTTTCAAAGTAATGTGGAAGCGTATTTATTCCTACCTAGGTGCGAAATATAACTATATTCAATCTGATTTATTAGTCCGAATCATACGGCCATAAAAAAAACGGATTAAGGTAGTCGCACGATCAAGCATACGGAGAGTCTTTTGCAAAAACAATCAGTTAGACATGAGTGACTATGGAATCAGTACATCCACAAAACCAAGAACGCTATTCAAAGAAAAAAAGTTGTTGCCAATTCAAAAAACAAGAAAAAGAACATCTGTGCAAAAACTATTTCTGGTAGCTCTTCTAGTATGGTCTCCATTCACATTTTTTCTCCTTCGATATATGTGGTTTATGAATGACCTTTTATATCACGACCCACACGAATTAGAAAGTCAAGATCATCGAGCTCCGATACCCATCACAGAATTTACAAATACGACTGCTTTAGATAAACTCATCGAGGACACTGATTCTTCATCTTCTTTAAATCTAGTTTTGACATTGCTCAAACAACAAAAAGAAACAAATAGTCACTTCGATAAAGATCATATCGACCCTGTAACTGAAACAGCACGATGTGCAAAGTATGGATATGAATATAAAGGTCGCACCAGCAGACGACGAATCTTTTATGGAAGTCCTATAGCAGACGATTCATGGCATGCTATTGCCATACATGCTATTGAAGCCTACGATCTATATCACACAGTTGCCTTTTCGGAAAGTGATATCAGCACAGCTGATCGCACATCACATACAAAGCCACGAACGCTTCGCTTTCCTCCTGGATCCTTGAATTTAGAAGTGATGGAAAGTGGCATTTTTGGGCCGGCGACAAACGTCTATGTTGATCAATACGTCGATGATCCCGACCAACGAAAATCACCTGATGGATTTGTAATCCCACATCAGGAAGACTTGCAAAGAGATATATCGTTAAAGAGATTTATTCAAAACGGAATGACAAAAGATGATATTGCTATATTTAGCGATGTCGATGAAACGTTTACGAGGGACTTTTTATTAGCTGCGCAAATTTGTGAAATACCACAATTCGTGCCAGGTCAAACTTGTCACAGGCCAAAAATTGTTTCGAAGACAATTATATTTGAAGCTGCACCTGATTGTATAACGTCAAACAGGGCTTGGTTTCATCCAGATATGGTGTTAGGTGAATGCGTGGATGAGATAGGAGACTCCTCCGTTCATAAACCTGCGAAAAGATTATTTTCAGATAGAGGCAGACGCATGCCTGGATATGAAGAGAATGTAAAGGAGAACGACGGGGGAATGCCAAATATTACCATGTATCCCTTATGGAGGCCTGTTGACTTTCGTACTGTTGCAGGCGGAGATCTTCATAGTGACATGGATAAACTTCACATTGGCTTTCATTTTCGAAACTTCTTTCCTTCCATTGAAGTCATGCGCAATAAATTTGCCACGTATACACATGGCAGTGAGAAAGCTTGGACTATACCCATCGGAGAAATTCATCAAGATTTAAATATGACAGTAAATTGCATGAAAGGGATTCCTGATGAAGCAAATGCTGAGACTATTGCTCTCAAAGGCGGCTTTGCAGCTCTAAAGGGGGCAATCCCCGTAGCTTTTCAGGATGGCAATTATCGACAGAAGAGGTTCCAAGAAGTGAAGGAAATGATTTTAGAAGATGAAAAAAAAGTGAAAGAGAAATCTGGAATCGTGTAAGATTCATAGGATAGGTCCTTTTTGTGAATTCTTAGTGCAACTTTTATACACATAAAGTCACAACGAAGAAAACAAAGCATATTGATGTTTTCTTTGAATTTTCGGAAAGTCTATCGAGCACATTTATGTGAGAAATATGAGGGGAGTAGTGTTTACATAATTTCAATATTACCAGCAAAACAAATTTATACCAACACTAGTCCTACGCATTAAAATGAAGTAACTTGAACTTTAGCATGAAGTAGCTTGACTTTGGATGCTTGACATGTGAATAATAATCAAAGTTGTACTCAAAAATATTTACAATACTGTAGTCTAAACAAGATAATGTGCCATGAAGAATGAATTAGTATTCCGTACACAACACAGATGCATCAAATGTGATTTTTACATGATACTTTAATTTGTGACAAAAGATCAAAATAATACGGATTATTGAATAAGTCGAACCGGAATTCGGTATCTTCATTCCAGCAATCAGTAAACATATGTAGAAATTAAACAGGATAAAGATCGGCGTCTCTTCAAATGACACATTCGCTCTTTCATTTTATGATTTTATGCTTTGGTGAATTTTTGTTTTTATGGGATGATTTGAATAGAGTTATAATATGATGAGAGAATATACGTATTTGAAATGAATTCTTTTTGAACTGTGTACCATGTTATCGAAAGTGCTGTTGAATTTCACCAGGTTCCTGGAAACAACAAACATTTGTAAGCAAATGCTATTGAAAAGAATGAGGAAATATATTACTTTAATAAGTTTGCTCATTTGTATTTTGTATGTAATCCATGTTTCCAAATTTTAATTTCTTGAAGAATCTGTCGAAATTCTTTTATGTATTTGCCTCAGTGTATTTAGGATAGAAAGCAAAGAAGCATATCCTAGACATTTATCAATTTTTGGTCTCTAGCGATTGGAAAAATTGATTTAATCTATTTCTGTATTGTTTGATACAAGGAGATAAAAGAAGTAAGAAAAGAATATGAAAAATCTTATTTATTTGTTACATTTGAGTATCAAAAAAGCAGCATACATCAGAGCGCATTATTACTTTTATAAAGTTCATTTTATTGTGATGTGACGAGCATCAAACAAAGCAAAGTGATATAAAAAAACTAGAGGTCATATGACATGAAGGTATCAGATAGTTTTGAATTATAACAATGTATTGTTTTTGTGTTCAGAAGTCCTCAGCAAATATTATGCATATATCTCAACAGCTCATACCCAAAGACATATTACTCGAGTTGAGTTACATGCCCATGGAACACAGATCCGGCTGCCTTCATTAACTTGATGTGTATCTTTAAATTTCCACGATCATGTGAGCTGTGGCAAATGTTTAGTCCTGGTCACCCAAAATATTGAATGCCGAGCTTGAACTCACATGGATTTTACCACACATTGACACCACGTTGATGATATCCTTGAGTCGTGAGTTTTTTATAATGAATTCCTAGTTTCGATTGAATTTTAAGTCATGTAAAGATCTAAGTGCCGATAGTTCCAGCATACTTAGGAACGTACATTGGATAAGGTCGTTGATACATAGGGTTTACTCAGATTTATTTTGGTTGACGTGTACATACTTTCACGTAGGATTATCTCTTATACGGTACATCATACCGTGCAGATCATCAACATGCAGTACCATTGTTCAAGAAAAAAGGATACCATACCTCATGCATTGCCGTGCAATTATTTCAACTTGAACAAGAAACTCTTTTTTCTTTCTTAAAACTCTCATAATTTTCAAAAACTATCTAAAACACATACCTAATCATGAAGCTCGCTATCCTTACCACCCTTGTTGCCTCCACCGCTGCATTTGCTCCCTCTACCTCCAAGGTAAACATATTATTACTTAATGAAAAGGTTATTGGAAACATCAAACATTGATTTGTGAACATTATAGCTCACATTTTCTTCCTTTGTTCTTTGATACAATTTCATAATCGTATTCATTTTCATGCTCATTATCACCATCATTAAAGGCTTTCAATACCGCCTTGAACGGTGATGCCCGCTCCCCTGATGGACTTGGAGTTGACCCAGGACCTCTTGATCTTTTCGATCCTCTTGGATATGTTGATGATGTAGAAAGCTTCCCTCGTCGTCGTGCTGTTGAGATCAAGCACGGACGTATCGCCATGGCTGCTTTCATCGGTATGATGGTCCAAGAGCTTGGATTCACCTTCCCAGGATCTCTTGATCTTGCTGGAGACTACCCATTCGCTTCTGTTCTTAAGGACGGTATGGGTTTCCCTGCTCTTGCTAACATCCCTACTTTTGGTCTGGTACAAATTGCTCTTTTCGGTGCTTTGGCCGAAACTGTTGCTATGCCTGCTAGCGAATACACTGGAGGTCCCCAAGATCTTCCAGGTGGATACGATGGATCTTCTGGAACCATCCCAGGAGGATACCCCTTCACCTCCCAAATTGAAGATCCTGAGGAGCGTGATCGCAAACTCAACGTTGAGCTCCAAAACGGACGTGCTGCTATGCTTGGAGTTACCGGTGCCATGATGCATTCTTGCCTTGACTCTTGCGACCACCACTTCTTCTACCCTATCACTCACAACTAAATGCAATAGAAATCGGTAATAGATATGTTAGTGTATCATTAATCTGTTCACATCGATGATGAGCTTTTACAGATAGGCTCGAAAGATGATTCTCCTGGATTGTACAGTAGAGAAACAATTAAAAATGACCCAACATTTATTTTATTTGGGAATAATATAGATAATCAAATAATATATGAGACGTTGGCTCTTTCCTTTTATGAATTTATGATTTGATGAGTTGTTTTATTTTTATGAGATAATTTGAATAGAATGATATGATATTTTTTTATACCGTAGCATTTTTTGGAAATGTTACGTGTAGTCATTTTATTTTTAATTTGGACTCATTTTAATATTTTACAATATAATGACATAAAAGAGTTACACAATTGCTTTGAATGTTGTGTTACATTTGCGTGAGTTTGTTTTTTTTTATGACAAAAATTTTCTCTGTTCGATGTTGTTTGTTTTACTATTTTGTCTCCCTTGTTTTATCAATAGTGACATTCGGAACTCCAAGAAAAATATCATACTATGGTTCTTAGTGATGATCGAGACTTCCAATGTATATTACCTAAATACGAGTTAGCTTAAAAGTTTTCTTTCTGTGAAAATAATGCGTGAGTTTGTTTCTTTTTATGACAAAAATTTTCTCTGTTCGATGTTGTTTGTTTGACTATTTTGTCTCCCTTGTTTTATCAATAGTGACATTCGGAACTCCAAGAAAAATATCATACTATGGTTCTTAGTGATGATCGAGACTTCCAATGTATATTACCTAAATACGAGTTAGCTTAAAAGTTTTCTTTCTGTGAAAATAATGCGTGAGTTTGTTTCTTTTTATGACAAAAATTTTCTCTGTTCGATGTTGTTTGTTTGACTATTTTGTCTCCCTTGTTTTATCAATAGTGATATTCGGAACTCCAAGAAAAATATCATACTATGGTTCATAGTGATGATCAAGACTTCCAATGTATATTACCTAAATACGAGTTAGCTTAAAAGTTTTCTTTCTGTGAAAATAATTTAATTTACTTATTATTAGTATTTTAAATGTTTGTTATTACATTTTGTAAGGTCAAAAGACAATACATGAATATTATATTGCATAATGCATCTTCGAGTCACTTTCGCTTCTCAAGAAGATTTTTTGTGCACTATGTTTGGTGGTTAATAGACTTTTTTGCCAGTCATTTAGAGTTCTCCAACAATTGGTACGGATCCACCAAGTTGCTCATGAACCATAAGTCCAAGAATTCCCATCATGGCAGCACGTCCGTTGTTAAGCTCAACACCACGCTTGAAAAGCTTTTCCTCTTCATCGAAGTCATCCCATCCGAAGTCAAGAGAATCATTACGGAAGTCACCAACAAACTCTCCTCCAGTGATGTCTTTCATTACGAAAAGCTCGAGGATTCCAACAAAGGCAACAATTTGGAGAAGCCCGGCTTGGGGGATGGCGTTGATGGCGGCCCAACCGTTAGGGATGGAGTCAAATGAAGTTCCAGCCTTATCTATATCTCCTGGAAGGTAGACTCCGGCACGGGTTACAATTTGTCCAAGGAAGGCAAGCATAGAAATACGTCCGTGCTTGATTTCAACATAACGAAGACGATCGAATTTCTCTTGGTCGGCATCAGCCAAAAGTCCCAAGGGGTCGAAGAATCCAAGAGGTTCTTGAACTCCAAGTTCGGACTCGAAGGCATTCAAGGCGGTGGGGGCCTTGGAAACAGTGGAGGGAGCGAAAGCAGCGGCAGAACCGGCAAGGATAGCAGAGATAGCAAGCTTCATTTTGTTATATTGTTGTTTGAGATCTAAAATGTGAGCTATCATTGATGTTTGTAAAGCTTCCTTCTCATAGTAGGTACAATTGTTATGTATATGATATTGATACTGAAATCGTATTCCAAACTCTACGAGACAGTACTTTCTTACACAATATCTGGTACAATCTTTATTTGACTACTCCTACTGAAATACAACAAAACGAAGAACAAACCTCCTGCTCGAGCATAGGATGTACAATATTGATTTTCTCAATACGCTTTGTAAAATTCGCACGACACGCATGCTCTCACACTCACTATCCCATACGACGTAATCAAAATGATGGATGAAGATATGGGTTCTCAAGACTGTGGTTACACAATTGACGTCATAAACGCAAATAGGATTCATCGGAATAAAAATTGACGTTGATCTCTAAATGCTTTTACGATAGAGAAAGATTCAAGGAGTGTGTCGCTTATGAATCCTTATATTTAATTACGGCAGAGAGCGTATGCCATTTTCATTCATGCATCCAGAAGATCAGAGAAAAGTTCAATGAAAAAGAAAACAGATGTCTACTAAACAAGTATAGGAGGAGTATGAAATATATGGTGACAAATCTATTTATTAGGGCGAGAGACTTCGGCGCATCATCGAAACGAATATTCTTACCAAATTCTTTCATCTGATTTTTGCAATCGTAATATGTCATTAAGATATGTTTATGAATCTGGTGCAAAAATCAACATCACGATAAAGGTGACGAAACTGACAGCACAGTAGTTATTTCAAATATCCATCATTGTGGAAGGTTACGAAAGGTGTATTTCTTCGAATATTGTGATGCAAATATGATCACCCAATTGGATTGTGGAAATGGAGTCATGTGCGACTAGTTCTAATTAAGTATGTTAAATTACCTATTATAAAGATATAGGGTAAGCTTCCCAGGGCTTAGAACCATCCCCAACATCAACTGGACTTGATGGATTATGTATCTTCTCATGAAAAAGGACCAACCTTGTACTGTGTTTAGTCTACGAAAAGCTTTTGAAGATTGACGTATATCCAAGTGATTCGGACAAAGCGATCACAATCAAACAGACTCAATTTAGATGAAATTAGGAGTTGGAATGGATGAAAAGAGCTACCTAGTAATGATTGAATTGAATTAAATGAACAAAACAGAATCTATAAAAATCAATAAGATATCATTTGAAGATTCTTTAAGAGAATAAATCTCTTACAATTCTTCGTGTTCGTGCTGTTGAGCATCGTTGTAAAAGGTCTGTTCAATCTTCCACGGCACATCAAAGCAGCTAGGGGAAACAAGAATTAAAACAATCGACTTTGAGTTCATTAAATATATTTCGACTCTTAGGCTGGACATGTTTCGTCTTACCTGCTCTGCAATGAAGGATGATAATATGTAGTAGGAGATTTGGAACTATTAATCACATTAAATCTGTGTATCCGAATATCGTTTGACACATTTTTGCTCTCGTCTTTTTTGCACATTAAAAATCCTATATGACCCATAGGGTATGATCCAGTTATAATGTTTCCATATCTTGCCCATTTGAAACCTTGCTGCATCGCTTTTGTCCTCCATTCTACAATTCCTTCAATATCAGATGGGAAATTCCAACTCCCAGCCTTATATCGATTAGTAAAAACGCATGGCACATAAGTAATTTGGTTCCTCTGGCTTTCCATAAAATATTGGAATTACAAATATTGTGCACTTACTTCCAAACTAAAGATCCCGTCTTTCTTAAGTGCACGGTAAGCATTCGCAAAATGCTCAATCGAAAATAAAACACTTGCTGGAAGGAGTACAGTGTTGCCATTTTCATCGACGTAATCAGGATCAGATGAGTCTTGAATAATGACATCATAAAATTCATCAGGTGCCTCTTTTAAAAATTTGGCACCATCTGCGATATGTAAATTAACACGATCGTCCTCCCATGGACGCATGGAGAAATGCTCCATACATGCTTGAATTACAACTTCATCTAAATCGACATGATCAACATGTGTAACACTGTTGTGCTTTAACACCTATATAAATCCAAATTAATTGTAAGATTCATCAAATTCTGTTATTGATCATGAAATGAAAAAAATCAAAACAACCAACCTCATTTAATATAAACCCATCACCTCCACCAATAATTAAAACGTTTCGTGGGTTTGAATGTTCCATTAACGGTACATGAGCCATCATTTCATTATACGAATCGGCATCTTTTTCGGACAGCTGTACAGCGTCATCAATAACGAGGACCTTTCCAAAGTGTTTGCTTTTATATACAGCTACTTCTTGGTATTTGGATTTTTCCCAAAACAATGGTTCATCTGTATCCAATGTGATGCTTTGTGTAATTCCAACTTCTAGCACTTCTTCACTTAAATAGTATTTTCGCTGTTTGTCCATTGTCTCGCTTTGACAGAATGCTGCTTGGATAAAACGCAATAGTAACAAAAAATTGAAGTTCATTTGCATCATGATGTTTATTTTAGGTATGCATGAAAATTAATTGCATTCACTCAAAATCAAACTGCTGCTGGATTATGGATAAACGTAAGGTATTTAAAATACAGATCTACTTATGTTAAAACGATATTTTTATGAAATTTTATCTCCCCGTATATTTTGATCACAATAGGCTGGGTGTAGGCCATATAAGTGCACATTATCTTCTCTTCACCAATGACAATGTCATAAGCGTAGTTATCAATAAATATTCAATGATTTATTCAATGATTTATTCAATGATTTATTCAATGATTTATTCACAGTATTACAGTATTCAAATGTTAGTCATAATTTTGTTAATAATTATCCTTCACCTTAAAACTTAAAAAGTCAACGGACCTCCCTTCTAGATTAAGCTGCATACGTTATCATCATAACTTTTTTAGTTCTGATATAAGTTTTAGAACAGGCTCAACAACGGCAACAGAAAGATCTCCAATGGAATAGTGGTAAAAATTCAAAAATGCTTTGAGAGTCTTTATCATGAAAGTAACTCCAATAACTTCTGTGTCCTCATCACTAGGCATTTTGGATAAAATGTTAGTTCTTACATGAGCTGACAAAGATCTTTTGTTAGTAGTCAAGGATGATGAGTCTTTCATGAGACATGCCAAAAGTACAAAACCGTTTCCAGCTAGAACAAGAGATTCTTCTTCATGTTTCATTAGCATACGCTCTTCTGAGGATTGGTTTCCATTTGTTTTTTCTGTATCTGATTCATTCTTTTTTCCAAAGGTGCCTTTCACAATTAAGTCTCTAAAAGTCTCAGTTTCCTTGACAAGCCATTCAGAAAGCCATTGCAGCGCTGGTTTTTCTGCAAGAATTGTTTCTTTGCTTTCAATAGATAAGCTTTCCTTACTATCAAAAGAACAATCGTCGTCTTCGAGTTTTTCCTCTTCCTCCACTAAGACAGCTGCAGATAAAAGCTCTCTTTGTACACGTTCTAATAGTTCCGAAGTCTCAGCTACATTGGTGAGTGTATTCAAACAAAAAATGATTGTGTCATACGTTCTCTTTTCATCGCAAGGACAATTAGCATCAATTTTTTTTGTCACAGTTGCACTAAGTAAATCAAAGATGACCCCAAAGCCAGTTTTGCGCAAGGGATTCGATAATTCCTCGAGCGGTTCAGATTTATTCTCAATATTGTGTAGAAGTTGAAGCCCTGCAGGAAAATTTTCATGAGACAAACTTGTCAAGGTTTGCAGTGAAGAAAGTAGAAGATCATCAATGCATTTCTTATTTGAGGATTTGTCTAGAACTTTTTCATCATCCAATGGACTTTCCAAATTAATGATTCCCTTCACCAGATGAATTAGACTTTCAATCAAATTTGTATCATCTACGATTGCCTTTCGATTCAAAGGGGTAAGACAGCATGCTCCATCAATTATTGAAACCAACATATCTATCCGTATGTTTAGGTTACTCAAATTTGTACACTTTTCGTTGAGTTCGCTTGAACTTCTAATATCACTGATGCAATGTTTAGCGGATGAGAGAGCACTAGCCATGGCATGAGCTAGCATTGATAAGGATTTACTTTCCCTCAATGCATGATTTGCAAAAAAAGGGTTGTTTACATTATTTTCGTTTTCATCATCTTCACATTCCTCAACAGCAATGTTCTTATTGTTTTCGTCATCGTCGTCATTATTTCGTGTCGTGATTTGCATCATTGCATTCAAGGCCATGAACCCTGCTGTTAAATCTGTAGCTTTCATCTTATTGCCTTTTAAAGAAATTTCTACTTTCGTTAAAGCGTTTTGTAATGATTTCCAATACGTCTCATTTTCATGCAGAGTGCTACCACTGGTAAAACTAAGTGGTGAAGAAGAGGACAGATATTTTCTTCCTTTTGTAGAGCGAATCGAGTTCTTTTTGGCTCTAGCCTTCCCCAGTTTGTTTTCATCTATTGATTCCATTGCATCAAATCTTATTCTATCAGTCTTTGTATTTGTCACATCACAGAGCTGCTTTTGAATCTTCCTCCGTTTCCTTTTTTTTCGGCCTTTTGATGTGGGGTCTGATTTAAAAATTTTCGTATCATCTTCAATATCTGCCACTACTTCAGAAAGCAAACTTGATTTTTCTATATAATCAGAAAGTAATGAATCAAAATGGACAAGACGCGAAATGCCCAAAAGTCCTCGATGATGTTTCAGAATGGAATTACGAATAAACGAGGATGAACTGGATTCTAAAGAAAGAAAATATGCGACAGCAGAGAGTGCAAGTGCAGTTTGATTGTCATGACAGCTAAGATTTGATGAGACTTGATCCGAAGTAGATTTGATTTTATTCGTAGTAAGTTGCAGTGCAGTTGTAGAATTCTTCTGCTCTTCATTTTTTGTTCTCAGTCGCTTTGTTCGACTAGAACGAGTTCTTAAAATTGGATGTTGGCGTATTTCGGTAGCAGGAGATAATTTGTTTTCATCCATTGAGGAATTGACATGATCGTCTCTTTCTGTGCCCAATGTCTTGTTTTTGAATATACTATTTAGTGATTTTTTTCTGTCCCTGTCGACAACCAATGATGGACAGGGAAAAATAGGCGCAGAAGCTAATGCGTCTAATATTGAATTCAGAGCATTGAAACAAATCTCATTTTCACTATCTCCTCTACAAGTAGATGATGACATTAATAGAGCTGATCGTTGCTTAGACGAAGCCATCATATTTGCCAGTTCACATGCTGCATTCGCAGTGATCGATGTATGATGTTGTTTTTTGGGAGACATATTCAAAACCTTTCTTTTCATACGTCTACCTTCGCTATTGGAAGTATCATAAGAATGCAGTCGTTGTATACTGTGTGGACTGCCTTCTGACAAAGAAGATTGGGACTGCTGAGAAAAGCAGTAACTTTGCTCTATTGATGTAGTACTGCACTCATCACTTTCCGGGTTAATTGTGCAAATTGTTGAGCATAAATAGGAACAATGTTCATATCCCAAACGGTATGAACCTGCATCTTGTACTGCATACACATCTGTAATAGCACCTCGCACTTTTTCGTCATTTTCTGGGCTACGAAAAGTTTCGCTATGATCAGACCTTATAATTTTGCCCTTAGATGCATATGCTGGGCCTTTTCTGCTTCTAGTACTGGTGTTTGAACTCACTGACTCTAAACAAGACTCATATTTCAATGAAGCTCTAGACTCTGCAGAAAAATCATCATAGCTGCTAGTAAAACTGCCCATTGATGAACGAGACGGTTTGCTTATATCGTTTGTTGATATTGATCTACTACCACTTGTATAACTGGGGCTGTCTTCGAAGTTATTACTTCTTGAGTCTTTATCTTGACTGAAGGAGAAATCATTATCTTCCTCGAAAGAACTATATGATTTTGAAGACCCCGGTGCTGTCTTTCCGATTCTTCTTCTTCTTCTTCTAGGTTCCAACATCTCCAAATCTCAACGTTAATACAATCTAGTTCTAATTGTGAAAAAGTTCGTGTCACCAGACAGGAAGTGGTTAGGGAATAAAATTACAGATCGCGCTCTTTTCCATTTAAACCGTATCTCTCCCGAGAATAGTTTATTTATTACTTTGCGAAAGTGTAGAAAAATGAAGATAGGATGTAGATTTTTCATAGGAAATCTCTATCCTACATATTACAGTAGGAATTAGGATGTGTTTTGACACAAAAAAGCGCATCCAGGCGGGAAATACAAAAAAAACTTGCCTCCATTATCTCATTATCCAGCACGCATTTCATGCGGTTGCCGAAATGGAGTGTAATTATAGATTGAAATGTCTAAATATTTATTAGCACATATATTAATTAACTCAGTGAAAATATGTGTTTATTATCTGCTTAAGTATTGCCAGCAATATATTTTTATTTAGAATCCTCTTTGATCAGCAATATAATTGTACACAAAACTTGACGTGACAAGTTTTAACCTTACAGAATGGATCAACAAACAAAAACCTATGTAAGGTAGAAAACTGGTCTTTTCCTCTCCAGAGAGAAAGGCGTACCTTCAATACCGGATTATACTTCAGTAAGGTACTACGTACACAACATACCCTCTGTGAGCCAATTCAAGTTTTGTAGAGTCACCTGAAAATATATTTATTATGTAATGGAAATTCAAACGCATGTTGCTCCAATGAAATCTTCAAGGAAAAGGCGGAATTTTTAGTAAGGCAATAAAACTTCAAGTGCATCATGTGCACCTGAGACAAATATCGACATCACATAAAAGTAACCTAAGACAATGTGAATAATCTATAATAGACGGAAATATTCATTACTTTTTCCAAATATTTCCAATTGTGACACTAACTAGATATGCAGATATTGAATGTTAAGATTACAATACATTTACAATTAAGATTCGTAAAGGAGTCCAATGAAGTTAAAGAATATAGGCATGAGGGTCAAAGTCCTTGATGGATAAGAGAATCCAAAAAACTCATGTTATTTGAAGCAAATTGAAATAATACTTCATAATGTCAATTCTCCGACTTCGAAACGGGACAACTTTTATCAGTTTTAAACGAACCCTGATGTGTATGCAGTAACTCTTAGCAGAGTTGAAATGAGCCACTGAAAATGTAAATTCGATTGAACTATTTATTCTTAACTTTCACTACACAAACGAAATCAAAACCCAAAAATGAAAGCTTGTGCGTTATGATCACTCCCAATCATAAGGCAACATTTACTCGAAAAACAGCACTCTATTTTAAATCTTAAAGGGATTTCATTCCCATCATTCCACGGAGCTGTTCAAAGATAACAAGTTGCAATGTGGTGGTTGGTGCAAATCGAGACCAGATTGGCAAGAATCCACGCCAGAGTGTTTGGGGACCCTCGTTCTTAATAATCTTGGCAAAGCAGTCAATAGCATTGGAGTAAATCTTGGCATCCGCAGGCTGGTTCATAAGACGAGTCCTAACCATATCAAATGGACTAACAGTACATGTCATGAAAAATCCTGCGCTTACAGCAGAGAGGAATTGAACAGCTAAATGTGTTTTTGGAAGACCTGTGGCTTGAACAACATATCCCTTCATTTGATCGTAACAAGCCATTTTTGTTCCATTGAGAACCATAGCACGTGCAACGTTGGAATCAATACCACGGTAAAATCCACCAATTCCCTGGTTCTTGAGCAAATCTTTTCCAGTATTGATAATAGATGGGGTAGCTTGTCCCTCACTCGCCATCATTCTCGTTTTTAAAACATCGAAAGGGTTTCCAGCCAAAGATCCCAAAGCTCCGGCGGCACTTCCAGCACAAAATTTTTTAATAAATGTTGTATTTTCTGGTGTAGTGCAGCCAAAAGCAATTTTACATGGTTCATAAAGACCAAGACGAAGAGAAGTATAAGAAGCTTCTCTAAGCCAGGCAGCATTTACTCCCTTCCACAAAGCACCGACTCCTTCAGAGCTTACAACTTTCTTCACTGTTCCCCCCATACCAAGAGCACCATATTCGGAAGAAATTTGAATACGTGTCTATGCATTTACAGAAATGCATTCAAAGTGATTTTTGTTAGAACGTTTGAATATATTCATTATCATTACTGACATAAGTTATTGGATCCATTCCACAAAAGACTAATATATTTTCATTTCGTTATCAATGCTTACCTTTACAACATCAATAGGGTGAATGAAAGTTACGGTGATAACAGCTGATGTTCCTGCCATACCAACCTGTGTCAAGAGGCCTGGGGCAGCAGAGGTTGCAAGAACCATTGGGTTTTGTCTTGATGTGGATACGCTCATGGCTATTATATTTGTTTAATTTTAAATTTGATGTGTAAGATGTGGGGTTTTTTAAAAAGCACGATTTCCTTCCAGCAATGGATCAAATTTTGGTACGGAACTTTACGTAAGGTTTTCGATTTTTGGAGAGAATATCGCGTAGAATACAGTATTAAATCACGTATGCAAAAGTCTCCTAAGACATCAATATGCTTTTGATTCTTGGTTATTAAAACGATAGAGATGATGTGTTCCAAAAAAAACGTAAATTCCGGTAATAATACTAGAAAAGACTGGATTACCCCTAAATAAAATTTGAAACTGTGCATTATTTAAGAAATCATTTAAGCCTTATTCATGGTATAGATTCGGTAATGAATGTTTGAGGACAAGCATGAAGTTGCCTATTCAACGCAACTTCAGGAGATAGGAGGGGCAATATTGAGGAAGATGAATACGTGGACTTGGTCATAATTTGTTTGGCGTGCGTACTTTTTATCATTTAAAATAGCTACGAGAATTTCCTCTTAAATGGAGCTGTTTTCAATGGTGTATTTAATTTTTCCATTTAAAGAAAACAAAAAAATGCCCGTTGGTCACGACTCAACGTTAGCAATATGTTAAATAATATTATTACACATGCAAGTATTATGAGCTTTCTTCGCAAATTTATAGTCATACCTCTCTTTTAGATAACAAGTACGTCATAATTACTAAGAATCTTACAACTTTCACTCATGCTTTTGTTATGAAAAAATGAGAATTATTTCGTCCTGACTCGGGGATATTTTCTCAATATGAACGCTATAGTATTTGTTGTAGCATGAATTCAACGAAAAGACTGTGCAAAAACAGAACTTTCTCACTTTTTACCTGGTATTCTGTAACTGCTCAAGAAATTGTGTTTTCAAGTTCTAGTTTTTGTTCAGTATGTTTTAGTAGTACATATATGACATTTATTATAATGTCCATAAAACACGTATTTCTACTTGTCTGCTGGTGGTCGTGCTCAAAGCGAACTCATTGAAAATCTCTTTACTCTACGATATTTGTATGTGCATAAATACGTTCAGAAAATAATTTGATTGGTTGCAAATATGAGAATATATTTAATTTACATTGTGATTGAGTCAGAAATGTGTATTGGTGAATGTACATACAAGAAATGACGTGGGAGACAAGTTGCATATTGATTCGTAATTTAATTTTGCCGCGAGGTTGTCTACTACTAGTACCGTTATGTTATAATCGCTATATTTATCGTGTTATATCTAATTCGTACTGAGACGTAGTAAGAAGCTTCACGGCCCACCCCGACAGCAGTTCCGACCGAACTTACGTTCGGGTTCTAAGGGCCCAATTGCCAGTGAGAACGCAGGTTTTCCCTTCTTCAACAGTTCTACTACTAGTACCGTACTTCATTTTTCACCAAAGCAATTTGCGAACGGTGGATCATGGGGTTGAGATTTTATCTATCCCGTGGATCCAATATCGTATATCTCATATCAATCTATGAAATGATATGAATATTTTCAAGAATGCATGAAAGTCTTGAAACGATATCAGATTTTGCTGAGCACAATTGAATATCAAGAATCGATAGTAAATTTTGTTGTATTCTTCTCTATAAAAGGTTCAGTTGAAAAATGTTATGAACAATGGAATCACATGAATATTGATAAAGAAACCAATTTCTTAAATAAAAAATAAGCGTTCTTAGATCTTTATTTTCATTGTGAATAGATTGCAAACAGTTACAAGAAAGCTACTGAAAACGATCTTGTTACAAGCAAAAGAAAAATTGAAAAACAAAAAGTGGGCTTTTTACCCAACATTATACATTACAGTTCAGAAAGACTCTACTAGCCTAGAGTAAATCAGTAAATAATATAAAATTATGAAATATAAAAAATAACTGTTCTCACAATTCTCGATGTAATTTATATCAATTAGATCCCTAGGTTTTTCGAGTCATGCTAAAAAAAAGCAACACCTTTGCATTGCACTATCATCATAAAGATCACCAAGTTTGAAAATATATGGAAATATGATGGGCAGATGATATGTTCAAATGGATGATTGATTTTATTGATTCTTCTTGTAGGATCAGAACCTAAAAAAATCTATGAGATGTTCACACCTTCATGCGACACACTAATACATGGCTGCTGAGAATATGTTCATGGTGATCATTAAAAGCTACGTCGAAGAACATCACCAGGATGATAGGACCATCGGCAGAAATAAATCACAAATTTTATAAACCAGGCTTTTGGAGAACGATGAACAATTACAAGAGGTTCCTAAAACTGGATTAGAAATTGAGTAAATTGTATATATGATACAATTCTAAAACATTGGCACATGGAGTAGTAGAACACCTTTTGTAGGAAGAACTTGGTGGGTTATTATTTGGATGAATTTACCGTTGCAAATAAAAAAGTGAATCGATTGCAAATACAACGTAAAACTAAAAATGAAATGTTGCTCATTGAAGATCTTTTTAGCCCGTTCCATAAAAAAATGTCTTGGAAGGAGACGGAAAATAAAATCCGTTCGCGTAAGATAAAAACTGCACTCAACAATGAAGCATTTGGTAAGTCGTGTTCGCAAAGTCTTAAGTAGTTTTCTCATTTAGGACTACAGCTTAAAAACCAAGACTTTATTTATCCCTTCGAGATTGTTTTAAGTCTTACAATCTTGTCTACTTAAAAAAACCTCTTATCGGTTGCAACATATTTCCGAATCTGTTGGACAAAATACGGACTATGTATTTTTCTGTATTGAAAATTCAACATCTCGATGATAAGAAATCCTCTTGAACATGTCTTCTTATGCAAAACGAAATTTAATTTATGTATCCACATATTCTTGATAAGCTGATCACAACACAATAATTGGAAAATCACCATCCATCCATCATTCAACAATGAAATTAATAACAACTCTTTTGGCTATCACTCTTTCATGCAGCGCTGCTGTTGACTATAACAAAGCAGGTAAGAACTCATCATGAACTTTCGCACTGATGAAAATGTAACCCTAATCAATCGTGAACAATGCACCTTTTACTTTCGTCTTTAACCTTAACTTCTTTCTCGCGACAATCACCATTACTGTACCCATCACCCTCACCATAAACGCAACGACTACGATGACACTACCAATTCCACCGTACTATGTCCTGTCTAAAAGATTTGACTCATGATTTCGTTGGAGAGTATCACACAAAAGCATTCGATAAGCTAGCAGAAAAATATGCATCCAAAAAACCTACAAGCAAACAAGAAATTGTAGAAGATATGTTAGAAGCCTTTGATTCGTTATGTGATGAAGGAACATGTGCAGAGTACGATCCTAACCAACTCAGAAATGAATTTTTCAGAACATCCAAACATGGCAAGCATGAGTTGCATCTTCCCAAGAACATTCATCCCAAATTGTCTGAATCTGTAACAAATGTGGAAGAAGTTATTGGTAGACTTGATGAACATAATATTGAAGAAGTGGTTGATGATTTGACTGCAATGAAGCATGAAATAGAAGATTTCGAGGGCTTAGATGAGGGTCATAAATTATCAACGTTGGTGGGAATTTCAGTAGCAATTGAGAGCTCTAAGCTGTGGCACAGTGTTCATTTTGATGAAGATCACCCTTTGCATTTTGGAGCAATTGAATCACATGGAGACAGAAGGCTACAGGCAAATATTTTATCAAAACTGACAGGAGTAGTTGTGACAGATATGATGGGTGCTTTCAACTTTACATTTGGAGCTGTTGGTCAAGACTTGAACTATCTCGGTCTTTTTCCAGGACTGGTTTTGTGGTCTCCTGCGTTTGCCGCCATGGCATCTGCAGCAGCATTTGCTATCGATGTTGTGGGACTCGACGAAGACAAACCAATTCCCTTACTAAGTTTTTTCTGGTCTGGGTTCACTTTGGAATTCTTCACAAATACATTGGTGTATTTTCAACAACTACCATGGTGTGAATTTCAATTTAGTCCTTTTCCGTCGTGTTCAAATGAAGATGGAGAAAATTAATATGGATAAGTGAGTCACAACTTTGAAAAGAATAAGATTGCTTCCATGCAAAGAAGAAAAAGGCCGATTCAAAAGCATTTGCAATTTCTAGTTGGAAAAAAGGATCTTCATGTACGCGGTGAATTTCATCGATGTTTTTGTTGCATTCTATGATATAGAATATAAAAAAATAAAGAAAAAAACTGTATATCTGTGTGAAATTTGGTCAGGGAAAGTTATAAGAATACTAAATTCATGCAAATGCCTTTTGGATTTACACCATTTATGGCTATGTTCTTGTGTTTTTGTAAATTAAGTTATCGATTGTAAGATTTGTTGTACGAGGTATGGGCAGTCACCTACGTATTTTTTGAAATGAAAATAGACTTGATTCAGTCTTTGCTAAGTCATTCTGACATGAAGCAGGATTTCAATAGAACAGAATATCGCACTCCTTCCTTCCCGAAAGCAATGAATACTCTGTTGAAAAAAATAGAAGAGTGTTTTAACGAGAAAAAGACTGGCTATTGCGGATAGCAGTAAAGTTGAGATGACATCAGCTTTTGGAAGAATAAACGATGTACTACATAAAGACTAGATTCAGTGTCTGTAAACTCTTAAGTACACCAATAACCACCAATTTCTGCTGATCCATTTTATGTTTGCCAAAGAACAATTGAAAATATTTCTTCCTCCATCAAACGATCTTCGCAACTAAAAAGTACTTCATTCCTAAGGCATCAAACCATCATTCTATTAAATTCTACAATCACATCGTTTCTACAATGACTGAGGACCTCCAAATACAACCCACTGAAACCACAGAGCTTTCCAAAACGGAAAGACGTCGTCAAGCAAAAAAACGAAAAAAGGAACGGCTTGCAAGGGATCGGTTGGAACAACAAAACTTAGGTGTGAAGAAACGAAAGACGAAACCAAAAATGACAAAAGCAGAACGGAAGGAAAAATACACACAAAGGGCGATTGATCGTCGAACTGCCAAAGTACAGAAGAAACGAGAGAGTAATATGATCTGTTTCCATTGTCGTAAGAAGGGACATTCTGCCATGAATTGCCCTGAAAGTGGATCATCCGCAAGTGTTGCTATGGATAGTAAGATATGTTATAAGTGCGGATCCACAGAGCATAGCCTTGCTGCTTGTCCGAAGAGGAAAAAAAAGAGAAAGCAGCAAGTTGGAGGTTATAATGATGAAGAATTGCCATATGCTACATGCTTTGTTTGTGGTGAGATGGGCCATCTAGCGTCACAATGCGAACAAAATACGAAAGGAGTGTTCGTTTCTGGAGGTGCTTGCAGAGAATGCGGAGAGAAAGATCATATCGCAGCTGATTGTCCTCGAAGAAGAAAACAATTGAAATCAATTGATGCAGAAAATGAGAGTTGTATTTTAATTTCCACTGATGCTGATGGTGGTCAAGGGGACGACGACCCTGGAATGTTACATGATGCAACACGAGATGAATCACAATCTATAAAAAGTGGAAATAAACGCAAAGTCGTCAATTTCTGATGTGGCAGATTCTGAATCATGGAATCAATAATCATCTCAAAAGCTTATGTAACAAAGGAGAAGCACATAAATTTGGCCTGAAATATTTAATTTCATTTCTAAAGTACACACGGATGTTATTTAATAAAGAAGTAGGTATATTCTTAAAGTTCATACATAATCGATTGCAATTCATCGTTACTCTCCAGTATTTTCTGCTTGCACTTCGGGTGCTTCAAAATGGCCACTCGCAATCAAAAACTGAAAAAGAGACGCAAGTCCACCTCTCAAATTTCCACTAGATCGGCTTCCGAGTACAAATTCTTGAGTAGATGTTTGCCGTACAGTATTTTCTATTTGTCTAGTTCCTTCCTCTCCTAGTCGAAACGATTTCGCCATGTACAAATGTCCTGCTCTTGATTGTTTCCAGACTTTTTGTAATCGCACGTATGCCACAGGCACTAAGATCACATCAGCACGACCATCACTATAAATATGACACTGTCGAACATGAACAATCATTGCAATTTTACCTGGTTCCACTCGATTATGGTTAGCATATATAAACCCGGGAAAATTCCCATTTTCATCAGCAGTTATAGGCTCTCCATTTCTACAATCTGGCCGGTCTTTCATCACGCTTGCTATCAGTGCACGATACCTTGGTTCAAAAAAGTGCAACCCGAATTCTTCACCAATTTGAGGGTAGCTCTGCATGTAAAATACAGGTGCTGTGAATTGAATATAATCGTCTAGAATACTACGATACACTGATTTGGCAGCTGTTGCATTTCCATCTTTATTAGAAAGATAATCACAAGCTCGATTTACAATTTTTTCGACATAATTTTGATCCTCGCATGAAATGTCATCTTTTTTCTTGTCGGGGGGAAAGGGTGATAATAATTTTACCCCTACTTCTGTCGTTGTGTCTCTAGAATCCCTCTCATGTTTTTTAAGTAACCGTAACAGCCCTTGCTTCGTTCCAAGAAACAATGCAAGTGTCTATATCAGTACCGTACCTTGAATATAAAAAAGAATTTCATAGCTTCAATTAGATTTACGTACCTCCCATACCATTCGTTCGGTCTTCAAATTCCGAATGAGACCTTCTCTCCAAAACAAGTCTGTATTCTCCAAAAGACTTGCAAAATGCTTAGATACTAGTGGTATCACATCTGTCAACATCGGTTTCGATTCTTGGAAATGGAGATACAAAATAACAACATCCTATTGTTAATAATACTATAACACCAAACTCAAGATGACGAGAACGTTCCTCTATGGATAGCAGGAATCTCTCTATGACAAATACACTGGAAGGAAGAACTTACTCAAATCATGCGTCTCATAAGGCGCATCCGCTACAAACGAAAGAATCGTGATTTGGAGATCATCACTCAGCATCAGAAATTGGTGAAATGTCCTCTTGTCAGTGACTGTTGCCACGTTACTTCGATCCTTTGAGTCGACTATCCACGAGGAATCCGATTTGTCAATCTTGGCCCTTTTCATTTTGAATTTACTCCACCTTCTTTTCAGCATTACTTCGGAATAGTAAAGTTGATTGATTTCGTCATCTACTATCCAAGTCACAATTTGAGAATCAGGAAGAAATCATATCACGTACAATTGTACTATCATACGAACAAAGTCCCATAAGATGTATCTTTCCATCACGAAAAAAATGCGTCATGATGACACCATTTTGCTCATTTTTTCTCTTTCTCTAGAGATACACTCTAATAAATATTAATAACAATTCCTCTTTGGCATCGAATATACGAGATTTTTGCCACATTTTTCCTTGGGATTCTGGAATGAACCTCCTACATCCTTTTCCTTTTATTTCTCCCTTTTGAATAATCGTCGTTCTATA
>Ga0209092_10001169_pt1 | contig 26311 bp, 31 predicted proteins | sample FraStrMetagenome_FD_187446 | JGI IMG/M metagenome (GOLD analysis project Ga0209092, IMG submission 187446) | Marine eukaryotic phytoplankton communities from Arctic Ocean - Fram Strait ARC3M Metagenome (SPAdes) (version 2) | ecosystem: Environmental > Aquatic > Marine > Oceanic | place: Fram...
CTCAAGTGGCAACTCGGTAGACCTAAGTGCATTAACACCAACTTCATTAGCGTGGAGTGCCATTACAAGCACGCCAACTACTATTGCAGGTTATGGTATTACTGATGCTTTCGATGGTGCATACAGTAGTTTAACTGGAACACCAACTATACCAACACAAACAGTAATAAACAACAATGCAGACAATAGACTTATTACAGGTAGTGCTACAGCAGATAACCTTAATGGTGAATCAGACTTTACATGGGATGGAACTAACGCACTTATAGATGGAACAGCAACAGACCTAACAACACCAGTATTACATCTTAAAACAGATAATAGTAATTGGTTTACAGGACAATTGATGTGTAGTGATTCAAACGGAGCAGTGTTTACACAAGTAGGTAGACACAACACTGGAAACAGTGTTTTCCAATGGAATATTACATTAGACCCAGAACACACAGAACCTAGAACAAATGTTCCTGGTAATGGTGTAACATGGCCAGGTGATTACTTTGTGGGATTAGAAAAGAACTATTCCGACACTGATGAAATAACCATGGACATGAAAATATATGGTGCACATGATGGCTTTAACCTTACAGTCAATGATGACTTTAATGGTGGAGTAGATTCATATAGTCGTAGACCAATGTCAATTAATGCTAGACAACTGAGAGTTTACACCGACAGCGCTGGTAGCACTAGAAGTTTAGATGTAACAGACAGCGGTATTAAGTTCTTTAATGCATATACATTCCCTACAACTGATGGTAGTGCTAACCAAGTATTACAAACAGATGGCAGTGGTAACATTACATTCCAAACAGTAAGTGGTGGTGGAAGTCCAAGTATAACTCCAACACTAACTGGTGATGCTACTGGTTATCAAGGCTTAGACTATGTAATAGGTATAACAAACTATAGTGACTATGTTAGATACAGTCAGATGAATATATCAATTACAAAAGACAGTGATAGCAGCACAGTTATTAGTAACAATATGCCAACAGATAATGGTGATGGAACATTCACAGTTACAATACCAGGCAATGCTACTGGAGCACATACTGTTAGAGTAAAAGCCCAAAACTTTGGACAAGCAGAAAGTGCAGAAGCTACTATGAGTCTCACGCTAGCAGCATTAAATGTAACAGCTCGTTATTGGAGAATTAAAGACTTTGATGGTGGAAGTGGACCGGCAGGCACTAACACAAGTATAATGGTAGCAAACTTCCGTATGTATGATGCATCTGGACAAACAGGAACAGCATACCCTAGCAATATGACTACACACAATGCACCAACACCGTTTTATGTAACTGCTCAGGGTGCTTATAGTGCAGCATATGATGATTGGAAAGCATTTGATAGTGACCCTACTAATACATTTTATTGGAACTTGGGAACAACTAATATGGACACAGACTATATAGCTATTGATTTAGGTTCAGCACAATCTATTAAAAGCTGGAGCTTTAAGAGTGGTAATAGTGCAGCCTATACTGGACCATTTACAATTTACTATGCAACACAGTCAGACTTTAGTGATGAAGTTAAATTAAAAAGTTTAGAATTCACTAGTGCAGGTCAGGTGGTTAACTTTGGATAAAGGAGCAAATTTATGAGCATGAAACAACAATGTCAAGATGCAATATACAACTATGTAGATGCAGACACACAGCGTAACGCTGCACTAACAGGTGAACACAAAGAATATGTGTGCCTAGTGCTACAGCTATTGCGTGATGAATACCATATACAACTAAGTGCAGGCGCAACTGAGTTTACAGTGCCAGACAATATACATACAACACTAACAGAATTGAGTCCCTGGTAATGGCGTTAATTAAGATTAATGGCATCCACGGAACACAAAGTTTTGCAACAGCTGAAGATATTCAAACTGTAACAAACTTAGATAACCTACACGATGTGCAAATTGATGGCACACTAAGTAACGGCCAGTATCTAGTATACAACGGCACTTTAAATCAATGGAAGAATGTAAACACACCCCCAGTGGTAAGTCTATTAGATGATTTAACTGATGTTGATACAACTGGTAAACTCGACAACTATGTGTTAACATGGGACAACGCTGCCAGCTTATGGGAAGCAGCACCAAGCGGACACTATACAGACGCCGATGTAGACACACACTTAAATACAAGCAGTGCAACAACCAATGAAGTATTAAGTTGGAATGGAACTGATTACGACTGGGTAACACAAGCTAGTGCCATTGCTCAGAATTTAACATTTACAAGCCCCAATACACTAGCTATCTCTGGTGGTAATAATGTTAACCTAAGCAGTCTTGAAGTAACCACAGTAGACGGAGGAACATATTAATGAGTATTATTAAACCCAAAAGAGGAACAGGCACACCAGCAGGAAGCATTGTAGCTAATGAAATAGCTATGGATACAACAAGCAGAACCCTTTACACAAGCACTGATGGAAGTGACGCAGTTATTATTGGCAATGATACAGAATACTTTTTAGCAAACAATACCATTAGTGGATTAACTAATGAAACGCCTACATACAATGGTGTTATTAAATCAATCAGACAGAACACAGCACAAAACTTTGTGTTAACAGGTGCAGAAATTGTCAGAGACTTAGGCAGTGATGGAGCTGTATCTGGTAATGAACCTAGAACTGCTTCATTAGACTTTAGTATAAAGAGTGATGCAACCAATACAAACAACGCTCCACAAAACATTTATGCAGGCGGCTTTTACGGCGGCTCTGGATCAAATGATGGAACAGGTGCAAACTATCTTGCTTGTTTTGCATATGATGATGGTATTACTAGCTTTAGTAAACCAATTATATGGGAAGGCACTAAGGATTATTTTAAAACAGAAGTAGAACTACAAGCCAATGAAGGTATATTAACTGAAAAAGTTACAATAACAGCACCTATTGGATCTACTAATGCTAATTTAATTATTGATCAAGATCAATACACAACCAACGGAATAGAGCTATTAGCAGACAAGTCAGCGTCAGACAGAAATCAACTGTGGTTTAACTATGATAATAACGGAACAAAAGAATATGTTGGCGGACATATGTGGCGAGTAGATGGTGGGTCAGCAGGAAGTGGTGATCATTATTACCGTGTAGCAAGTTGGACAAATGGTCCACAGTCAGATGTTATATTTGACCACCATAAGAATGATTATACTAGAATAGCAAACGGATATTATGATAGTAGCAATACACCGTTGGGTGAGATGAGATTAAACCAGGACACGGTTACTATTGACGGATTAGGTCTAAATGTTGAGACTGGTAGAAGAGGCAGCACCGGCACATTAAGTCCAAATACATTAAGAGTATCAACAGATATGAGTCAAGACACCTCTGTTAGTATTCAGAACAGTGCAACATATGTATTGGATTATGGTAGCTCAGCTATCCCAACAACCTATACACAAAACACAATGACATTTACAGTGCAAAATGATGCTGGTGAAACAGCAGGTGATGATCCAGTAGTTGGCAGAATATCTGCAGTGCGTAACGCAGACCCATTACTAAATCAAATGATATTAAGATCAAGCAACCACGGTAACACAGGTGGTAATGCAGATAATGGTGCAACGCAAGGTGGTGACATGACGCTGACTTCATACAAGTTAAATGTAAATGTTCCAGTGGCATTACCAGTGTATACAGTAACAGAAGCAAACGCATTATCTAATGTTGATGATGGGTCATTGATATATGTATCCAACGGTAATGCTGGTGCTAAAACGCTAGCAGTATGGGATGGATCAGATTGGAAAGTTGTAGCACTAGGTGCAACAATAAGTTAAAGGAGCTCATCGTGAGTAAAAACGAGAATGACTCAATGCTAGAGGAAAAAAGCAAAGCAGGTAGACCAAAACATAAGTTTACCAGCGAAGAAACTGAAATGGTTAAACGCCTTAGTGAACTGTTTTGTTCACAAGAAGAGATTGCTTATGCAATGGGTTGTAGTAGAAGCGTATTACGCAATTACACTGACCTTATAGCAGAAGGCAAAGCTCAGGGTAGAGTTAAACTGAGAAGAGCACAGATGGCAAAAGCCCTAGAGGGTAACCCAACTATGCTTATATGGATGGGTAAACAGTTGCTTCAGCAATCAGATCAGCCTACAGACGGTGATGACACTATGGTGTTGCCGTGGGAAAGTAAATAGTATTATTATATAGGATAAATCAAAATGATTAAACCAAAGTCTAAGTCTAAAGCAGAAACAGAAGAATGCCGTCAATGGATCGAAGTTACAGAAACAATTGAACAACAAACCGCTAAGAACAAAGATGACATTAAGGATATTAAAAATAGTATTGACACTATTAAAAATAACCATCTGCACCATATTGAGAAAGATATGGAAAAACAGTCTAAGGCTATTGAAAAGATCGACACAAGGATCTGGGCCGTTTTGATTATACTTGTAGTATCAACAGTAATAGGGATGGTAAAAAATGGCTTATAAGAAAAAAGGCAAAGGCAAAAAAAAGAAATAATAGGAGAGATATTATGAAAAAGAAGATATTAGATATATTAAAGAAGAAAAGAGTATGGTTAACTGCAAGCATTGTAGCTGTAGCCGTAACTGCTTGGTATATGTTACCTGCAGTATTAGGTTGGTGGTTAGCTGCACCAGCAGTATAGAGAAGTGTTACACTAGTAGTATAATAGCATAATAGTATATTAAGTATTTAATTATACCAAATAAATCTAAAAAAACATCTATTAAATCTATTAAATCTACTAAAGTAATACAAACAAACCAAAAGAACTAACTTATAGATAGACTCTGTAAGTGGAACATTAAACAAAAGGAACAGACATTATGTTATATAAAATTAAAGTTGGCAAAGAAGAACTAACAGTTCAAGCTAATAGTCAAGCTAGTGCTGAAGCATGGGTTGCTAAAAAACATGGTAAACCAGCAACAGCAGTTGAAGCTCCAGAATATCCAGAAGTAGAAGTTACTGCAACTCCAATTGAAGAGATTGAAGCGGTAGAAGAACTAACTACACTAGAAGAATTAGCTGATGAGTGGGATGAACTAGATGAAGATGAAACTGACTCCGACGACTCTTAACAGTTGGCGTATAGTTCCAAGAGCATTAATACTAACATATGTGGTTGCATTTTATGATGCTACACAATGGTTTATGGCCTTGCCCGACCCTACTAATGCACAAAGCGGATTCGTGAGTGTGATTGTGGGTGCAGGAGCAGGCTTCTTTGGCATATATGTTAATGGTGGTAACAAGGAAAGTAAATGAGTTTAACAAACCCCCAACAAGCTATATTTGATGATGAGAGTAGATTCAAATGTGTAAGTGCAGGCAGACGATTTGGTAAAACATATCTAAGCATGTATGAGATAGCAAGAGCAGCAAGGTATCCAGATCAAAGGATCTTTTATATTGCTCCCACATATAGAATGGGTAAACAAATCATATGGAAACAACTGTGTGATGAGATGAGACAGCGTAGATGGGTTAAAAAAATTAACGAAAGTGATTTAACATTGACATTAATTAATAAATCTACTATTAGTGTGCGTAGTGCAGATAACTTTGATGCTATGCGTGGAGTTAGTCTAGATTTTTGTGTATTAGATGAAGTTGCATTTATGAAAAAAGAAGTGTGGACAGATGTATTACGCCCAACACTAAGTGACAGACAGGGAAAGGCAGTTTTTATATCCACTCCACAAGGCTTCAATTGGTTTTATGATATGTGGAACTTTGCCAAGAACGCAGATGATTGGAGTAGTTTTCAATATACTACAATTGAAGGTGGGAATGTTAAAGCTGAAGAAGTAGAATCAGCTAAAATGGACTTACCATTAAAGACATTCTTAACAGAGTATGAAGCTAGATTTGAAAACAGTGGACATTTGATATACTACAGCTTCGATATGGAAGACAATGTAAAGAGTTTCACTGAAGAAACTCCAAGAGAAGTGGTAATTGGACTAGATTTCAATGTAAATCCCATGAGTGCAGTAGTAGCCAGACGAAACAAAGAAGGATTACATATATTTGATGAAATAGTATTACCAAACTCACACACAGAAGAGATGTGCCAGGAAATACGCAATAGATATCCCAATAATCAGATAGTAGTGTTTCCAGATCCTGCAGGCCGGGCCAGAAAATCGAGCTCGAGTAGAACAGACCATGCTATATTAGAGCAATGGGGCTTTACAGTTAAAGTAAGGCGAGCACATACTAGTGTTAAAGACAGAATAAACGCAGTAAACAGATTATGGTGCGATGCAAGTGGACATAGAAGTATGTATGTTGACCCAATGTGTAAAGAAACTATTAGTTGCACAACAAAGCATCAATATAAAGAAGGGACAACAGTGCCTTCAAAAGGTGAAACGGGTGTGGACTATTCACACCAGAATGATGCATTAGGCTACTTAGTAGACTACTTGTATCCTATTAAACGCCCGCAACCAGAGGATACTGGAACGCAAAGATGGGGACATTTTTAGATGATAAATACATTATACGCAATTGATCACTGCGGTGCCCCGACGATAACCTATAGGAAAACAACAACATGGATTTAGATAACATATTATCAACACATCCTGCATATGATGAAGTAAGCACCCAAGCACAGTATCTTTATAGAAGTTATGTGGGTGGCCAAACATATAGAGCCGGACATTACTTAACACATTACATTGGTGAAGACCAAGGTCCTGGCGACCAGTATGGTAAAAGACTACTAGCAACACCGTTGGACAATCATGTTCAAACAACTATTGATATCTATCGTAGCTTTCTGTTTAGAGAAGCACCAAGTAGAGAACTAGGCAGTTTAGCAGGCAACAGCAGTGTTGAAGATTGGATTAACGACACAGACCAAGCAGGACAAGGTATGAACAGCTTCTTAAAGACAGCTAACGATATCGCGCTTGTGACAGGAAATATTTGGATACTAGTTGATAAACCAACATATAAAGTGCAAACTAGAGCAGAAGAAGAAGCATTAGGCATTAGAGCCTATTGTGCTACTTACACTCCTGACAATGTGCTCAATTGGGAATACGAACGCAACATAGCTGGTAAGATGGTTCTTAATCATATTAAAGTTAAAGAATCAGACAACGATGAACAAACAACTATAACATGTTGGTATCCAGACTATATTATGCGTTATGTAATAACCAAAGACAAGAACGGTGATCCAGATGTTATTCACAGTGAACAACAGTTTGAAAACCCATTGGGTTATATACCGTTTGTGAATCATATGCCATTACGCAGTCCTATACAAGGTGTGGGATACAGTCTCGTGAGCGATGTTGCGGATGGACAGAGATATATTTACAATCTATTAAGCGAATTAGAGACTACTATTCGTATAAGTGGACACCCTACATTAGTTAAGACACAAGCAACCAGTGCCGCAGCAGGTGCAGGTGCTATTATTCAAATGGACAATGATATGGATCCAGGACTTCGCCCATACTTACTACAGCCAACAGCTGCAGGAGTAAATGGTATCCTAGACAGTATTGATAAAGTAGTTGAAGGTATACAGCGTATGACACATACAAGCGCCGTGCAAGCAACTAAAGGATCACCTATTAGTGGAGTAGCATTAACTGTCGAAAGACAATTGTTAAATGCAAAGCTGACAGACATTGCAGACACATTACAAGAAACAGAATATAAGTTATGGGATATATGGTTTAACTGGCAAGCAATTGAAGAACCAGCAGACTTTGATATTACATACTCAATGAACTTTGATGCAAAAGATCAACACAGTGAGGTTGAATTGTATCGCAAAGCTATCGAGGTAGCACCAAATGGCGCTCTCGTTAAGTTTTTGCAAGAAGATGTAGCAAGGATGCTGATAGACGACCCAGAAGATTTAAACATTGTCTTAAAGGCTATGAATGAATCTACTGAAGAACCTGAAGCAGAGACGCACGAAATGCCAGACGGCACTATAATGCCAGGTGCATCACATGGTGATTTACCAGAGGCATAAATAACATTATACTAGTTTACTTTAGTAGGCTGGATTAACCCTCAAATAGGAGAATACGGATATGGACGATAATACCATAGTTAATACTGAAACTGTTGCTACTGGAGCACAGGATTCAGGAGCAAGTCAAGATAACATCCAGGAAGTGGCTTCATTTTCACAGGAAGATGTGGATAAGATAGTTGCGAAACGCTTAAAGCAAGTTCAAAAGAAATACGAAGGTATTAATGTTGATGAATATCAACAACTAAAGAGCTTACAAGAGCGTGTTGAAGAGCAGGAATTAATGGATCGTAAAGATTTTGATGTTCTCTTAAAGAAGACTAAAGACAAGTATGATAACGAAGTTGTTACACTTAAAAGTCAACTAGAGAGTGTTAAGATTGATGGTGCATTGATTGATGCCGCTTCCAAACAAAAGGGAATAGCGCCAGAGCAAATATCTAAGTTGCTTCGCGATAGTGTAAAGCTGAACTCAGCAGGTGATGTAGTAATCAATGACAATGACGGACAAGTCCGTTACAATGATGAAGCAACTCCAATGACAGTAGAACAGCTTGTAAAGGAGTTTTTGGACACAAATACTTTTTATCGTGCAGCAGGTCCAACGGGGACACAGAGCGAAGGCAATGTTTCGATAGCAAACAAACAGAAGTTTGATTTGGGGTCACTTGATATGACCAACCCTGAACACCGTAAAATCTTTAAAGAGATGAAGGCGTCAGGGAAACTATAACTTAAATAAGGATAATAATCATGGCTTTTAATACAGCATACGACTTAGACGCACTTATGGTGCCTACTAAGACCCAAGCAATTTTCACAGCACAAGAAAATAGCTTATACCTACCTGGAACAATGATTCCACAGGTAAAAGTGAACTCAGGTTCATTCTCAATCCAAGTCCCAGTATTTGGACAAGTAGCAGCTACAGAACTTACAGCAGCATCTCACGCAGGTGACGACTTTGCAGTAACTAATGTAACAGCAGCTAAAGTTAGCATTGATGCTAACATCTTTGCCGCTCGCGATGTAATTCGTGACTTAGGCGATATCGACCCTATGGAATTAGGTCGTGTTTTAGGTAAATCTGTTGCACTAGCATTTGATACTTCTGTATCAACACTAATGACAGATGCGTCTATTACTCAAACAGCAGTAACAGGTGGATCGGTTGATACAACTGAGCTATTTACAGCAGCAGCAGTATTACGCGGTAACGGCGAAATGGGACAGCTTTTTGCAATCCTATCACCAGCAGCGGCAGCAGGCTTGCTAACACAAATTGGCACATCTGCTTATGCAGGTTCAGATCTACAAAATTCAGCAATGACAAATTCATATGTTGGTAATGTAGCTGGAATCCAGGTATATCAATCAGCTAGCATTTTAGCTGGTGCTGATGGAACTGTATTCTCTGAAGATGCATTCCGTATTGCAATGTTTAAAAATGTTGATCTAGAAGCACAGCGTAGAGCTGCTGCGGTTGGAACAGACATCGTTGCATCACTACATGCAGGCGTTGGCATCACTGATGTTACTCGTGCATATAGAATGACTACTGCTTAATATTAAGCAAAGAGCAGTGGACATTAGTCCACTGCAATAAACCTGGAGATAAAGATGGCATTTGCTACAAACCAAATACTACAAGAATATGTAAACGACATCTTCGAACACGGTGTTGATGACTGGACAGATGAATTAAACAAAGCAGAAGGTGATGTGATTAATCAGATCAAAGTCCGCTATTGGAACAAGATGCATAGTAGAAGTGCTTTTGATAAAACAAAACTTACCTCTACACAATGGACTCGTGCCACTGTTTATCGTGCTTTAAGCACACACATTATGCCCAAGTTATCTACCTATCGTGTAGATGATGTGTTCATGGAGCAAATAAAGTTTTATAAAGAACAATACGCTGAGGAACTAGACACACAGTTTGCAGTAGGTATCGAATATGATGCTGATGGCAGTGGTGATGTTGACCCGGATTCGGAAGTTACTGAGTGGGATGTTACTAATAGGCTTTATCGATGAGCAGTATACGAGAACAAATAGTATCTAAGATTTACAGTGCTCTAAGCAATCAGAGAACTGTGAAGCTTGGGGTAGTAAAGCGTGATCCAATTATCCCTGATGAATTACCTAGAACTGGTTTTCCAGCACTAAGTATTGAATCCACTGACGAAGAAAGAACACCACTGACAAGCACCATGTATGAAAGTATAATGGAAGTTGAATGTGTTGTTTATGTTAATGGAGCCAACAGAGATAGTCAACGCAATGAAGTATTATTTGCAGTCGAGAATAAAATATTGGCTGATGTAGAAATAAAGGCTTTGGTGAGTGATATTTATGTCACCAGGATAGAGAACATAGAGAACGGTCAAGCTAGTCCATACGCAAGTAGTAGATTAGTCTTTACAGTTCGATATTGTTATTAATGTTTAATATAGGAGAATATAAACATGGCATGTTATGAAGGACGCAATGGCGTCGTAAAAACAGGTGTAGTAGGATCTGAGGTAGCTGTTGCACAGTTAACTTCTTACACTATTACAGAGACAGCTGACACAGCTGAATGCACACACTTTGACACCGCTGGTTTCAGAGAATATAAAACTACTTTCCGTTCGTGGGAACTTAGTGCAGATATGGTTTGGGACCGTCAAGACGGTGACCTTACTGTAGGTAGTGAAGTAGCAATCGAAGTATTTCCTGAAGGTGATACAGACGGTGTTACTGACTGGTTAATTTCTGGAGCAGTTGCTATTATTACATCTATGGATGTAACAGCAGCAACAGAAGACAATGTTACAGCATCTGTTACTATGCAGGGTTCTGGCGCATTAGTTCGTGCAGCAGCAGGTTAATACATACTATGGGCAATCAATCAAAAGCGGTTATGAAAGACCTCAAGCGAGAGATTGCCCATGACTTTAAGGACTATAATAAAGATCTATTAGATAACTTAAAGAAGAACACGCCAGTAGGCACTAGCGGAAAAGCACGCCAAGGCTGGAAGAATAAATACAATAACGAGATTGGAAAGAAAAGCAAATACAATCTAGTTGAGAATAAAGTCCCCTACATTGGTGTCCTAGACACTGGTAGCAGTAATCAAGCGCCAAATGGCATTGTAAAGCCTGCATTAACTAAAACAAAACAAGGAAAATAAAATGAGCGTAATTAATAAAGCAAGTGATCACTTCAAAGAGATCGTATCACAAGGAATGAAAAGTATTGAAGTCCCAGAATGGGGTTCAACATTATACTTTAAGGCAGCAGTTAGTTTTGCCGCAGAACAAAAAGTAATACAACTACACACTGAAGGCAAGCAAGTGGAAGCACTATGTGAGTCATTAGTTAACCGTGCATGTGATGCAGACGGTAAGCGAGTATTTAAATCAGCTGATAAGGTAATACTAATGAACAGTGTTGACCCAGCAGTTATCTTGCGTGTGGTTAACCAGATGAATGCACTAGAGGTTGCACCAGACGACTTGGGAAACTAATAAAGGACAAGGAGATATTCTTCTTGTTCCAGTTAGCAGAACAACTTCATATACCAGTTGGCGAGTTAATGAATCGCCTTACTAGAATAGAGCTTCAAGCATGGGCCAAATATTATGAACATAAGGCACAATTAGCCAAAAGGAAATAGGACACATGACAACTAGATACGATATATTAATTGAAGCAAACGATAAAGCTAGTAAGAATATCAAGGCCATTAATGTTGCATTAAAGAAAACAGATACTAATGCAACAAAGGCTGCTAAAGCAGTTGGTAAAATGAGTGGCAATTTAGCTAAGGCGAGCTTTAAGGTAGCCACTGGTGGTATGAAGGGCTTAGCGGCCGCAACAGTAGCGGCAACAGCCGCTTTTGTCGTTTTTGGAACCAAGAGTATTAACGCACTAGATGAGCTTGGAAAACTAAGCACAAAGTTAGGTGTTAGCACAAAGTTCCTAAGTGAATACGGCGCAGTAGCTGATAAGGCTGGACTAAGTCAAACACAGTTCTCTACAGGTGTGCAACGATTCCTAAGGCGATTGGGTGAAGCACAACAAGGAACTGGTGAACTACTCAAGCCACTTAAAGCACTGGGTATTGAACTCAAAGACAACAATGGTAACTTCCGTGAAGGCACAGAAGTGTTTCAGGAATACATTAAAAGTCTGGGTGAGATGGAAAATGCACAACAAGCATTAGCATTTGGCACAAAAGGTTTTGATACTGAAGGTGTTGCATTTATTAACATCGCCAAACTAGGCACAGCAGCAATTAACGAATTAAAACAATCAGCAAGGGATGCTGGACAAGTAGTAGATGATAGACTAGTCAAAGCGGCAGAGGATGCTAAAACTGCACTCGGTAAACTAGCTGATATTGCAGGCGGTTTTGGGAAGCAGTTCTTTGGTAACTTAGCAGCACCATTAGCAACATTTGCAGACGATCTAAGAGCTAAAATAAATGAAGCTGTAAAAGGCGCTGGTGGAATGGAGCAGTTTAGTAAGAAACTTGCTGGCAGTTTCCTTGGAGCAGTAGCTGATACCCTAGAAGCATTTGGAGAACTGTTTAATGGTTTTGCCAACACCATGCGAATACTTGGTAATGTAGTTAAGATAGTGTTAAGTAAGATTCCAGCTGAGTTAACAGGTGGCGTTCAATTTGAGATTTCCGACGGTAGCCTAGACACGAGAATCGAAGCTTTAAACACACAGTTAGAACAAACAATTAAGTTAAGAGACGAGCTACAAGAAAATCAAGATATGCAAGGGTGGAAGAAATGGATTCCAAAGTTTGCACCAGGAGGGTCACCTCTAAGTGCAGGTAGCACATTTGTAACACCTGTAAACGATTTAGGGAAGCTTGACTTACAGATAGTCCAAATTCAAAAGAACATAAAAGCATTAGAAAATGTAACACCGTTGCATTTAGATCTTATTCCATCTGATTTATTAGCTGAAGGTGGCACACTTGACACTGGTATAAAAAAACTAAGAGACTGGAAAAAAGAGATGCAAGCCCCAATTGCATTGCCAGCTCGTAAACCAGGTGATCATCATCCAGACTCACCAAAAGCAAAAACAGATACCACAATTGCAATGGAAGTTGCAGCAATTGATGCACTTATAGCTAAAAACAAAGCATTAATGCCTCAACAATCTCAACTAATAGCACAATATGAAGCGTTGAGAGTTAAGATAAGCGAATTTAAAGATAAACTTGGTGAAGGAACAGCTGCAACAGATGAACAAAAGACTGCACTTAACGAACTACTTAAATCAGCAACTGAAGAAAAGAATATACTACACAGTCGTATTAAGATGGGTGAAACTGTTAATGCAATATACCAATCAAGTGCAACTGCATTAGCTACATTAAAAACAAAAGAAACAGAACTTGAAAGTGCAATAACTCAAACTGTAGCTACATTAAAAGATGAAAGATTTGCAACAGAAGAAAGAAAAGCATTATTAATAGCACTTAAGGCTGCACTCGCAGAGAATCAGATTGCACAAGACAAGTTAACAGGCACATATAAAGAAGCAGCCAAGCCAATGGAAACATTAGCTGAGTTTATGGCTAAAATAACAGAACAAGGCAAATTAGCAACAAACGCAAGTTACAATTTACAGACCGCAATTAACATAATGACAGCTGATATAATTGCAGGACGAGGCAATATAATAGAACTAGCGGCAGCACTAGAGATACTTAATGGCATGCTAGAGAAAACAGATAAAGCATCTAAAACATTAAGTGTAGGCGAAGATGCTAAAGAAAGATTAGATGCATTAGTTAAAGAAACAGAATATACACCTAGACTAGTAGCGGCACTTAAAGAACTTGGTGCAACAAGAGAACAACTACTTAACCTTGGCGTTGTAGATGAAACAATGCAAGAGTCAATGGTTAAAAGACTAGATATGTTGCGTGAAGAACAGAACATGGCTCCGGACATACTTAAATATTTGCAAGATAAGTATGATCTTACAATGAAAGAAGCTGAAGCATTGGGACTGGTAAATGAAGCAAGTTTAACTGCAACAGAAACACTGTTCAAAGGCATGGATGAGAATCTTAAGAAGTTTAATGAAATTGAAGCTACACTTAACAATGCAGACGCCATAGAAGACTTAGCAGCTAAGTATGGAACTTCAACTGCAAATATTATAGCATTCTTAGAAGAAGCACAAAGCAGGATATCTGTATTCAAAGACGAAACTACAACCATAGCTGGTATTATAAGTGATACTTGGGACCAGATGGGTAAGAACATGGCAGCCGGTATAGCACAAGGTATTATGAAGGGTGAAGGACTGTTTAACAGCTTTAGTGGCTTCTTAAAGAACTTCGCTAACCAAGTTATAACACAGATTATACAAAAGATGCTAGTTCAGCCAATGATAAATCAAATGACACAATTTGGTAGTAGCCTTATGGGCGGACTTGGCGGTGGCGGAATGAGTGGTGGTGGCAATGGAATTGCAGGACTCATAAGCAGTGGATTGAAGTATTTCGCAGGTGGATTTGCCGAAGGTGGTAATATACCAGGTGGTAAGTTTGGACTGGTTGGAGAGAACGGTCCAGAATTTATAAATGGTCCAGCGAGAATTACGCCAATGAACAATGATATAAATAGTAGTGAAGGCTTAACAGTTAACTTCAATATTAACGCAATATCCACTTCAGACGGGACTAGCTTTATCTTAGAGCATAAGAAAGAGATTACCGGAGTAATACAAAACGCATACAACAAGCGAGGCCGACAAGGAATCTATTAATTATGAGAAGCATATTTACATACCCAAACAATCCGTTTTACATTGACCCAGACTATCTAGGTGATGATACAGCAGGATTTCAAAGACGAATTAAAGACTTAAAAGACGGAACATATTTACCTTGGGGTCCAACTCAACAACCAACAGATAGTGTTGATGATTTAATGACTGCTGTTGGTAAGTATTACAATTTTTATGATACAGTAGGAACTCCAAACATTACCCGACATGACATGTGGGAACAGAGTTTAGTTGAACTTAACCTGGAAGAGATTCCAGGTAGAGCACCAATTAGTTTTGAAATAGTAAGTAGCTATCCTACACTAAACAGCAACAACAAACCCTTTGCAGTATATAGATTTACATGTGCAACACCACACGGATTTACAACAGGTGATCCTATAGTTGCTCCAGGTGGCAATGCAGTTCCAGTAAGTGGAGCCGCAGGCAGTCTTGCAGATGGCTTTGCAAAAGCTGTTGATGCAACTACATTTGAAATATATAGCAACGCTGCATGCACAGAAGTATTAGGTGGTGGCACAGATTTTCTTACTACTATGACAAGTGCTGATGAAGTGTTTATATGGAACAATTTTGCATCAAGTAGTAATGCATACGGTGCACCCCAAATGGGATTGCATTTACCAAATGGTAGTGCAAGCTTCTTAGATGGTAGTGCAATTAGAAGAACAGAAGATTTAGACAACACTAACTGGAGCGGTGATGGTGCAAACAATGTTGTAAGATATGTTGATAATGTAGGTGCAAACGATATTAGATTATATGAAGATGCAGCATTAACTACACCACTAAGTGTAACTCCAGAATTTGTTAATACTAACAATGCTGTAAATGGTAGTCAAGGATTTAGTTCAACTTCTGGCGCTGTTTTGCATGTATTAGAAAACATTCAATATGTAGGTGATCAAAACACAAGATTCAAAGCATTATCGTGTTTTGGACAATCAGGTGAACAGAGAATAAAAGGTTATGTAACTGTATACTCAGGCGATTATGGAACTGACCCAGTAATGACCTTTAGTAATGCAAGTGTTGGTGTAGCATTTGGTGCTCCTTTTGCAACAACATCAGACTATAATAAACCAAGATACCAAAAACCAGTTTGGATTGAATGTGATACAACAAGTTTTGATCTATATGATGCAAAAACAGGTGGTAATAAACTTCAATTTTATGCAACATCTGGACTTAACATTCAAACAGCATATTGGGATGTGTGGGTTATTGAACCAGCACTTAACCAAAGCAGTGGCAGTTGCACAGTAGATGAACATACATGGTTCAAATATGCAGACGGAAGTGTAGCAGGTGGTGATGCGTTTTGGCCTTTCTGGAGAAACATTGAATGGAGTATTCCAGGAAATTATGCAAAACACAGATACCAGACACCAGATGTAATAATCAAAGGTGTAAACACATACATATATCAAGACAGTAACAATGTAACACAGCCTGGTGCACAGTTTAGTAGTTATGTATCACTACCAGGTGACTATCCATATTCACTAAGAACATCGTTGCAGGGCACTGAAGTTGAAGCGGCTGTATTTACAATTAACTTAAATGCAACCTACTCGCAACTTGAAAGTATTACTACAACAGGTGGAATATATGATTCACCAAGTCACACACAGTTCCAACAACCAATACTAAGATTACCAAGTCAATATGTGCCACCAGCACCAACACCAGTGCAAACAGCGGCAGCACAAGATAACTTTGATCTAAATGATGTATGGTATACAACAACTACAAACTATGACTATAGTAGAGACAAAGATTGGCCAAGATATCCTAGTCCAGCAAGTGCAGAACTAACAGAGACACAACCAAGTATTACTACTAACAGTCAAGCTGGTATTAAGTATACAAGAAGCGGTGGATTTAGTAAAAGCGGTATATCTTTAGAATATCCATTACTAAATGAAGCTGACTTCCGTGTGCTACAAAACGCAAGTCAATTAGCAAGAGGACAAACAGCAGTATTTCGTTGGTATTTTGTGAATCCATCATATACAAACACTTATATTTGGAAACTTAATCTAAAATCAAATAGGGTGCCGTATGTAGTATCTTTAAGAGATCAAGATAGAGTATATTTACTAGAAGGCTTTGGTTCAAACGAAGCTGAAGTATTAAAAGAAGGTCAATTAGTTGCTATAGGTAGTAGCTATAATGGTGAACTAAGTCAAAATGTTGCTACAGTAAATGCAAATGTATTTGGCGAAGTTGAGTCTAGACTAGCATATAAACCAGGACATTGGTTACAAGACCCCGGACAAACTTGCTGGTTAGGTATTGATAGTATAGTAGTTACACTTGCAGAAGATGATTTTGTTTACAAAGTTAGACCAGATGGACTGTATGATGTTAGTGTTAAGTTTGACTTTTCTTGGTATCATAACTCATGAGTAATAACAGAGGCATGAGTGGTGCCTTAACCACTACAACAAAAGAAGCTACAGTTCAATATTATGAAATAGTTCACATCGATGTTAACAGTGGATACTATCTTACAAACGCTCCTTGGGACATTATATATGATGGCATAAGATATTATGCTGCAGGTAATATGTTAGAGCTTGATGGAGTTGAAGAGAATGTTGGATTTGAAATTGAAAGTTTAACAATTAACATTGGCGGCATTGACCCATTACCAGGTGATGGCACTGAGCCATTTATTAAAAAGATATTAACAAGTGATTATGTTGAACGCAATGTAACCATTACTAGAGTATACTATGATGTTGATGGTGGTGTAGTAGATGGCGTTGTATTATACAGTGGCTTTATTAATACTGCAAGTGCAGCAAGTGGACTTGGACCGGATGGAGCAGCAGTTAGCATACAAACAAGTAACAACTGGACAGACTTTGCCAAACTTAGCGGTAGACACACAAACGATACAAGTCAACAAGCAGTATTTCCAGGCGATCTTGGATTTGAATATGCAAAAGAAGTCCAAAAACAAGTCGAATGGAAGGAGTAAAATATGAGCATTAATTTAGAATTATTTAAATATATAGAAAGACACAAGTATGACAAATATCTGTGGGGTGAAAGAGATTGTATGTTATTTCCATCAATATGGATTGATACATACTACGGCGAAACTACAAGCAAAACTATCAAACACCAGTATTATAATAGACGCACAGCATTAGTGTTTTATAAAAACTATATAAGCACAGACACTGTGCTAAGAGGTGTAAACTTCGTAGAACAAGAAGATATAAGTAGTGTAGAAGACGGTGACATAGTGCAAACAGGAACACTTGAATGGCCTCTATTATGGTTGATGTATAACGATGCAGCATACTGTATGAGTGAACAAGGTCTTATCTATGTAACATATGAAGCACTAAGCCCTCAAGTCTTAAAAGTCTGGAGACGATAATATGCCTTTCTTAGCACCTGCAGCCGCAGCACTAGGTGCATTTGCTGCCACAGCAGTAGGTGGATTCCTTATTAACTTAGCAGTGACCTTTGTCATTGGCAAGGTTATGCAAAAGCGTATGAAGAAAAAGATGGAAGCTATGCAAAGAGCTAACCGTCCAAGTGTTATGGTTAACACTGCTTCAAACACCGAAGCTATTCCAGCATTATATGGACAAACAAGAATTGGTGGTAACAGACTATTTACAGAATCAACAGATGGAACAGGTAACACAAGTATCAACAGTCACCTTAATATGTTGTTTAGTATATGCGAAGGCGAAGTAGAAACACTACAACAAATCTATTTTGATGATACTATAGTATGGGATGCAGACAACGGTGGTGACTTTGAAGCTGATGGTATTCAACTTAACGGCTTCACTGGTAAGTATGAACCAGCACTAAATGCCGCATCAGGGTCTAAATTAGTATTTTACAAAGGCGCAGACAGTCAAACTAGTAACAGTTTACTACAAACAAGTATTGGTAGTCAATGGACATCAGCACACAGATTGCGTGGAATATGTTATATTGGTATGGTGTTAAAGTCAAACGCAGAGATATACAAAGGTGGATTGCCGTTAATGACATTTGTGGTTAAGGGTAAAAAGATTAAAGATGTAAGTGCATTACCAAGCAGCGTAACTCTTACAAGTGGCGCAGATCAAAACCCTGTTGATGTGTTATATGATTACATCACAAACCCTAGATATGGTAAAGGACTTGATCACGACAGCAGTGGAAACTACAGTGCAGGACTTAACATTGATTTAGATAGCTTTAAAACAGCTAGAACACAAGCAACAGGATACTATAAAATTAATGGTATACTAGATACAAGTCAAGACTTGTATGCTAATATTGGTGAAATACTTGAAAGCATGAATGGCTTGTTAGTATTCCAAAACGGCAAGTATATACTTAAACTTCAAAGTAGAAGTGAAACAAGTGTAGCTTCACTTACTGCAATTGATATACTATCACCAATGAGTGTGCAAATGCCAGCTAAAAGTGACAAGTTTAATAAAGTATTAGCAGACTACAGAAATAAAGCCAGTGGCACAAATTACAATGATGATATAGTTATTGTAGAAAGTTCAACATTCTTAACAGAAGATAAAGGAACAGAACTTGAAAGCAGAATTCGTTTAGACTTAGTAGATGATGAAAGTCTTGTTACAGATATTGCAAATTACGCAATGAACTCTAGTCGCTTCCAACAAACAGTGTCATTTGACGCAGCACACACGGCATTAAGATTGCAGTGTGGAGAGATTATTAAATTAAACTTATCTGAATTTGGCTGGAGCACAGCCGATGGTTATACAGACGGTAAGCCGTTTAGAATAACACAAATGAGTCTCAACCCAGACAATAGTATATCAATCACCGCAACCGAATATGAATCAACAATTGAATTAATACCATAAACTATACAGGTGATACATGGAAGCGGAAGCCCCAACATACAGCAGAGCCCTTACCGTCTCTGACAGACTTAGGTCATTAATAAACGGAAAACTTAGAAGCAGAGAATGTTATAACATACACAATGTTAGTGCTATATGGCATGTAGAAAGTTGCAAAGGTATACACTTACCAAAATGCAGAGGTGGAATAGTATACCCAAATGCTAAAACACAAGAAAATTATAAAGTAGTTGTATTCGTAACAGACCCACAGTTTAATAACTGGGCTGAAGATGCAGGATTAAAGATTAAAGCCAAGTGGACCAATCAACATCATATAGCAATAAGCACAGGCAAAGTAACTAAAGTAGATAAACCATTAAAACAAACTTACAATGAAGTGTATAACCAACTATGGAAATTAGTTGATGATTTAGCTTCGCCTGCAACTATAGCTGAAGAACTAGGTATTGGATTAGGCAGAGCAAGAGGTTTTAAACACAAAATGCGTTTAGAACAAGCTAGAGCAAGAACCAAAGCTGAAGAAGCTAAGAATAATAAGCGTATTAGCGTAGGTCATAAATAAGTATGTAATGTTAAGAGACTGATTAAATTAACATATACGGTAACAGAGAACTCTTATACACGGCAAGTCAGCCAGATAGGACTCCTTTCGATTAAATACGCCTTATAAGGCCCACACGCTGTTACCCATTAAGCCCTATATGCATCATGTTGCACATAGGGCTTTCTTATGACTAGATGTAGTTAAACTAGGTGTCTTAGACGCTCAAATAGGACTATATAGCGTGTCTAAATTACTAGAGTGCATAGTAGTAGCCAAAACACTAATAAAACCAAAAGACGCCTTTTAAACCTGTTTAAACACTTAAAACCTGTATATAGATAAATAAAAGTGTATAAAGCAACAAGAGGTTGACAAATAGACTAACTTGTGTTACACTATATAAGTAAAGTAAGTTAATGATTAACTACTCAAAACCAAAGGAGATACATATGTTATACATATACCCAACATTAAGAAAATTACAAGCAAGAAGCCACGGCAGACAAGCTCATGCTAGTGTGCAAGTAAAACTCACACAAGGTGAGAAAAACAAAGTCCTAGAGCTGTTCCACAAACACAGCAACTTTTACCAAGAATATCCAGAATTGTATTATGAACACAATGACAGGATTGGTCTTGACAACAGAGCTTATACCACATCAAAAATAATTAAAGATATTAATGCTAAGATTCCAGACTGGATGCAAAAGAAGAATGACTTGTATGAAAGTTATTTAATCCGTCATAATCATATAGTAACTGTAACAGCAGAGAAAATATGCAAAACTCACGACACTAGAGTAGCTGATGAGTATATTGATCAATACTTTATAGACTATGGAACACCAGCGCCAAGACACACTCCAAGCAACAACTTGTGGGAAACAGACTAATGAGAGAACATAACCCCCCAATGTTCTTGAAGAAACTAAGTGCAGCTCATTTATTAAAACAAATAGAAGCTGGAACTTACTTCAAGGACATTGACACTACAGTAAGAGACATTGTTAAATGGGAAAACATTCAACGAGATGAAGAACCACATGATACAGCCAAGTATGATCCAGGAACTGAACCTGCTATACTACTAGCAGTATTGCGTGTGGTAGCTGTAACAGAAACAATGAGTGTTGGTGGTGTAACAGCACTAGTAGCAGGTGTATTGCTTGATGCTAAACTAGAAGATGCATACGATATTGTAAAACAAAACAAAGTAGAGGCTGCAGTGCATAAGAAAAAGTATGCATATGTAAGAAAGCTACTAGACAGCTTGGGACCAAAATAATGACACACTACACCCCCAACTTCAATGATCCTAGAGTAGTTAAAAGAGTAAACAGTGCAATAGGATTTACTAATGCACTGCTTAGTGACAAACCAAAACAAATGTATACACGCTACATAGACAAACACTTTGGTGCAAGCAGTCACAAGTTAAGCAAGTATCTTAGGTCACATCTATTGATATGCATTGACACACACTACGATATGAAGAATGGGTTGTGTAAGATGTATATAAGAAACAAACGAGGTATGCTTTACCTAAGTGACATGATACAGTATAACACCAGCAAACACACTAGTCAAGAAGCAACACAGTATAGCACAGGATTAAACTGGGCAACCAATACATATGCAGAACAAATATCAAGTGGTGACTTTGATTACGAAGAAAGATCACATAGATTGTGTAGTCCTATACAAGGCATACGCACTACAGTGCGAGAAGAGATGTTTCATAACAGTGGATACAGTTATAACTATGATATAAGCACTGCCGCACCTACAATAATGTATCAACACTATATGCAATGTGCAGACTATTGTGGATTGGTATTGGAAACTATAGAAGACTATATAGCTAATAAGGCACAGCGTAGAGCAGAACTATGCAAAGGTGCAAACCTAGAAGCTGATGTAGTTAAGAAGATATTCAATGGATTGTTTAACGGTGCGAAGCTCAGCATACACTATAACACGCAGTTATTCAAACTAATAGGCTGTGATGTAGCTAAGATGCGATACTTACAGCAGCACGAGTATTTGACAGACTTAAAAGCGGATATAAAGACTATGTGGGACACTATAAGAAGTGGATTGCCTAAACAGTATTACACAGATAGATTCAACAAAAACGGATCACCAAGAGCTAGACAATTCAATTCAAAACAAAAGTGGAACATATACTTCCAACTAGAGCGTAAAGTATTAAACGAGATGCGTGATTACTTAAAAACACTAAGATGTAGATTCTTCCTAGAGCATGATGGATTTAGATGCACAACAAAGATTAACACAGTTGACATAAGTCAATGGATAGAGGCTGGAACAGGGTTCAAACTAACGCTTACAGAGAAGTGTTACACTAGTAGTATAATAGCGTAATACTATAATAAGTATTCAATTAAACCTAAAAAAACACAATACTATGACACTTAAACCTAAAAAAACACAACAAGACTCTGTCAAAGGAACATTAAACAAAAGGAACAACAATATGATAGTAGTAGAGATATATGGATATGAAAACAAAGAAAGAACACATTATATAAGAGAGTTCGCTGATGAAGAATCATGGGAACGAGACTATATGATAAGAAAATTATCAGGAACTTGGGTAGGGCATAAGATATACCGAGACCTAAGTATGCGAGAGTGGGCACAAATGACACCTGAACATCGTATGATACTAACACCTGAACAAAAGTTTGATAAAGAAGCTTACCTATCTAACAAAAGTGATAGTGGTATAACTATGAAACAAGTGCTGGAAGCAACAGACTATGTGAGTGGTGCACAACCTGATATTATAAATACTAACACAAACAAAGGAGCAACCCCCAAATGAAAAAACATATACATGATGCAGAACATAATGCACACTTAGATCAATACCGAGATGGATTGGTTAGACAAGAGTTCATCTGTTATACTAAGACTAACAGTCGCTTGCGTAAAGAAACAGTTGTGAGAACATACTATACCAATGGTGAATACACAGATTCAAGCACTACTGAGACTATAACCGATGTCAAATGATCAAGGCAATGCCATGAATGCTAGAGTAAAAACATTCAACAACTGGTGGCGTAAGAACAAACGCAGTCCTAAAGCTATGCTATGGTTAACTTCACACGCTAAACGCATAGCATTTGCATACAACCTACCCCCACACACTTGGGATGAGATAACCACAATAAACAAACGATTCCTACACAGTGAATACAAACGAATGAACCGTGCTAGTGCTTGGAAACTGTGGAAGTTCACACATCCACTAAGCACAAATCGTATCGAACGCATAGGTGATACAGCAGACTATCTTATGGATGCTAAACATAATAAAAACACATCTAAGCCCAAAAAGGAAGTTACAGTGGTATATAAGAATAAAAAAAGGTTGACAGACCAAAGTTAACCGTGTATACTATATACATAGTGTCGCAATAGTGGACATTATACCCCTTTAACGGACTGTGGTGGACCGTTAACTATTGTTATGGTCAGCGAGTGCTGATCGAGTTACGAATGTAGCTCACTAAAACCTTACTATATCTGACATGGGTGTAGTAGGGTTTTTTTATGCCCCAAGGTAAATACTAACAGCACAAGACGGCCTGGGGGTTGGCCAGTGTTAGAGCGCATTGAGCTCGGCCTCTACCACCTTGTGTAGGGGCTTTTTTATGGCCTAAAACCAGTGAAATTCTTTGTCATAAATAACTACAACAAGGAGTAATTATTATGAGAGAATCAATTAACACAACCCCAGAGATGAAGAGTCTTATTAAAAACTTGGATAACTTAGTTATTGTAGTAACAATATACGCCATTATAAGATGGAGTTATGAAGCACTACAGTTCCTAGCCAGCAGTGTTGCAACACTGTTTAGTTAAAATACCTATAGGAGAGATAACATGGCAGCAGCCGTTTACAACATTACAATAGATGCCCAAGCCGACTTTGGTCGTGCCTTTGAGGTAAGTGAATCAGGTGTGCCAATTGATATAACTGGTTATACCTTTACAGCACAGATTAGAGAACATTTCCATTCAACAACACACACCAGCTTTACTACATCAATAACAAACGCTGCATTAGGGTTGTTTAGCATCGGTTTAACAGATACACAAACAGCCGCACTAGTAACTGGCAAACAATACTACGATATTGTTATGACAGATGCAGGTGGTAATAAACAAAGATTACTACAAGGTGATGCACTAGTTGCTTGGGGGATTACACGATGAGCACTAAAATAACACCACAAAGTGACAGTAACTTAGATGTTACAGTAACAGAATCAGATAACCTGGTTAGCTTAGACATTCAACCAGCCAGCTTTATTATAACAGGCGCAGGCTTAGGAACAGTAACACAAGTAATTACAGGAACAGGATTAACAGGCGGACCAATAACAACAAGTGGAACAATAGCCGTTGATTCAACAGTAGCAACACTAGATGGTAGTCAAGCCTTAACCAACAAAACAGGATTGATATCACAATGGACTAACGATGCTGGTTATATTACAAGTGAGACTGATAACCAAACATTAAGTTTTGTAAACCCAGACTTAACAATTAGCAATGGTAATACAGTTGACATAACAATGTATGACCAGACTCTAAACACTACAGATGATGTAACCTTTAACAGTGTTACCTCAGACTTCTTTGGTGTGCAACATTTTACAGCCAAAGCAAGAGAAACTATATCAGCAGGACAACCTGTTTACATTAGTGGACATTCAGGCAACACACCAGAAGTAATGGTAGCTGATTATGCAGACCCAGCCAAGATGCCAGCCTTTGGTATTGCAAGTGCAGACATAGCTAACAACACTAATGGTAGTATATCCACATATGGTGATCTTAAAAATGTAGACACAACTGGCAGTGCTGAAAGTGAAACATGGGCAGTTGGTGATAGTTTATATGTTAATGGATCAAAACTAACAAACATTAGACCCAGTAGTGAAACACAAGAAGTTCAGAAGATTGCAAAGATTATCCGTGTGCATGCTAACACTGGACAAATGTTCCTTATGGGTGCAGGTAGATCAAATGATACACCAAACCTAGATCACTATCATGTGTTTATAGGTAATGCCGGTGGAGTTGAAAAGCGTCAATTAACATACACAGACATATTAAACACTCCAACCATTCCAACAAACAACAATCAATTAACAAACGGTGCAGGCTACACAACCAATACTGGAACTGTAACACCTACAAGCACAGACACATTTACTAACAAATCAGGTAACATTAGCCAATGGACAAATGATGCAGGCTATTTAACAAGCGAAACTGATAACCAAACCCTATCGTTTGCCAATCCAAACCTCAGCATCTCAAGTGGCAACTCGGTAGACCTAAGTGCATTAACACCAACTTCATTAGCGTGGAGTGCCATTACAAGCACGCCAACTACTATTGCAGGTTATGGTATTACTGATGCTTTCGATGGTGCATACAGTTCATTAAGTGGACTACCAACATTGTATGACAATGCAGCAGTAGACGCACACCTAAACACAAACCTAGCTAATGCACAGGAAGTATTAACTTGGAGTGGATCAGATTGGAATTGGACTACACTATCAGATGTAGCAACTAGCAATGATTATAATGATTTAGATAATCGCCCAACAATTAACAATACCACAATTAACAACAATGCAGACAACAGAATTATTACAGGTAGTGCTACAGCAAATAACCTAAATGGTGAATCTGACTTTACATGGGATGGAACTAATGCACTTATAGATGGAACAGCATCTGACCTTACAACACCAATACTACATCTTAAAACTGATAATAGTAATTGGTTTACAGGACAATTGATGTGTAGTGATTCAAACGGAGCAGTGTTTACACAAGTAGGTAGACACAACACTGGAAGCAGTGTTTTCCAATGGAATATTACATTAGACCCAGAACACACAGAGCCTAGAACAAATGTTCCTGGTAATGGTGTAACATGGCCAGGTGATTACTTTGTGGGATTAGAAAAGAACTATTCCGACACTGATGAAATAAC
>Ga0209092_10001170_pt1 | contig 26308 bp, 14 predicted proteins | sample FraStrMetagenome_FD_187446 | JGI IMG/M metagenome (GOLD analysis project Ga0209092, IMG submission 187446) | Marine eukaryotic phytoplankton communities from Arctic Ocean - Fram Strait ARC3M Metagenome (SPAdes) (version 2) | ecosystem: Environmental > Aquatic > Marine > Oceanic | place: Fram...
ATATTGGACTAGAGAAAACTACCCCCCTAGTACTGGGAGTTATATCCTCCTAGTTTTATGATTCCAAAAAGTATTACGATAAAATACTTTAAAAATGTTGCATGTTATGTTTATTAATTAAGCTAACCTGCATTTCCTTATTTTGTTAAATTTGAAGAAAGAAAGGATTTAAAGTACGCATTCAGAATTATTCAAGAATACGTCAGCTGAACGACCGCATAGAAATCTAAAGTATTATGTGGCACATAGAGTACACAATAGATTAGTTCATATTTAGAAGCTGAGAGAACGTCAAATATCCTAATTATCTGAGCTATCCATTAAGTAAAATAAATTACTTAGAAATAAATAAATTTAGTTCTTAATTTTTTTGCGATTAATACGATGCATCTTTGTTCGCCTATTAAAATCAAACTTATTTAACATACTTATAATAGCTACATAGAGCTAAGGATTCTTACTTTTGAAAGCTGCTCTATCTAATATAGGAACCACGTAGGAAAAAATGGCTGGATAAAACATTGAATCTTGCCCAGTACTCTATTGCTGATTAAGTAAATTTGGAAATCTCAATTCATTGGAATGGGGGAAACTAAACTAAGTATGAATGAAAATAATTCGAAACCAAACACTGTCGGAGGGACTATCGAACAAATGTCCTTAAGTGACATGGATGCATTTGATTTCGACTCGGATAATCTGCCACAAGATGAGAGCCTGGGCTTGGACTTTGATTCTACCTGGGTCATTTCAAATAGTAACGTAGAATGGGGATCATCACATGAATCTGTTCGACCGAGTTCCCGCCGGGATAATGATGCGACCTCATCTACCCAACACCACACTACCTCAGAACTTCCTGCAGATATATGTGATGAAAACTCTTACATTTCAAGTATGGATTTGAATGAATCTTGTCAAGATGATGACGATGCACTACTGGAATGGAACGAGGTTCTTCGACATCTTACCGTTGATAATGATACTGCACAAGCTATTTCAGAATCCGTACCAAACCCGAGCTCTCTATCTCAAACGTACGAACCCAATACTACACCTGATACTGATTCTAATCTATCGCTATATGGAGACGTATTCACAGAGACTACTCCAAATCCGAGCACTTTTAAATCAAAAGACGTACATGTGCAAATGCCAAGGAAGGTTAGTGATGCTGCCATAATTAAAACAAACGCAAAACTCAAAAAGGCATCCCAACCTGCACAACATAATGGATATAAACCAAAGCATGTTCTTTCTGTAGGGAAAAATTATGACACCAAGCCTTATCAATCCTCTACAAATCAAAAATGTAACGTTAGGGGAAAGGGGACTTGTCTCCCTCCTCCTCCAAGCAAATCATATCCAATCGTTGGTTCTTTGGTATTAGATAAGGAAGCATACAAAACAAAGTCACACTTGAAAGCACCGCTGCCACCCCCACCTCTCTCAAGTGGTAGGTATTCATCTCCGGTTGTCGTAGTAGCTAATAAGCGTGACGTGAACAATGACGCAAAAAACTCGAAGGAAGCCAGGCGCAGACGAATTGAGCTTATGCTTTCTAGGCAACGTGGTCTATACCAAAGAAGATTGAAAGAGCGTCATAATCAGCTGAAAGAAACTTCAAATCTTACTACCTCGACATTTTTGAACACTGATGAAGCCGCTACCTCAGCAGCTGTGGTAGCAGCCTTGAGTGTAACTCCAACAACAGTACCAGATGAAGATGTTGCAAACATCGCATTTCATCTCATGCATAGTGTAGCTCAAACAAATAAGAAATTTTCTGATGATACATTGAATAAAGCTAAAGTCTCTTCTTCCATGGCCAAAAATCCCGCAGATGTGGCCTCCCTAGTATCTTCAAAGCAATTACCATCTAAGAAAAACCAAACCTCGGTGGTTCCATCAGTTTCTACCGCAATGAAAAGTAATGCTACAAAGCCATCTGGGGCAAAAAAGATGAGTATCAAACCAAATGCGACCACAACAAAGTCAAAGTCAAGTGTTCCACAGAAAAAAGAAAAAAAGAAATCTGGATCTATCACTAAATCAGAAGACAAAAAAGGCAGTATTCATGGTGTAGAATTGCCAACAGGAAGCGATCCAGAAAGTAGAAGGCAACGCCGCTTAATTAGGAACCGACTTTCAGCACAACTTCATAGGGAACGCAAGAGGGAAGCTATGGATTCATTACAGAAAGAGATTCAAGATCGTGATGACAAAATTTCTGGTCTACAGAAAGAGTTACGAGCTGTGAGTAAATTCAATTTTAAATCGAGAGTATTTTTTCATCGTTTCTCATTTTCTTTTTCATTTTACAATCCAATTCCCTGTAAATTAATTTGTCTTAGGCCCATACTAAGGCAACCGAGTTAGAGTCATCTCTTTCTATTCTTCGTGATCACTTTGGAGTTGATGTCGTCAATCAAGTATTGAAGACCAATCTTCCATCTAAACTCAACTCTCCCCAACTGGTCAGCACGAGTGGCTCTGAATTTAGTGATGATGAAACGCTTTCTCCACCTTCGTCGCCAGGGCATGAATTTTCCAAGAATGAAAATTCTATCGAATCTTCTGGAGCACTTAACCAAAATACACTTAGTAATATGAAAGGAAATAAACGAAAAAGAATCTCGCCAAGCTCAACTACATCAAAATTATCTACAAAGAAGAAGAAGAATGCAAAGGGTGCTTCTTTTCTTCTTTCTGTCGCAACATGCGCAATACTTGGTTGCATTGCCATTATGAATCCAACAACAATAAAACAAAGTACCTTATCAATTTATGAAACGAAAGATAATGCACCTAAAGTTGGACCTTCCGTAGGAGTACCGTCTTTTAGCGGAACTGGCAAAGTTGATTTTGCTTCACATCACCACGACATAAGTAGGCGTCTAATGAGTGTGCCTACCGTTGATATTGCCACTCAAGAAATATTTGCGGGTAATGCGGACTCCGATATTGATTGTACTGCGTGTAATGAAGATAAAATGGACTGGGTTATTTCTCCTCTTGAAATGTATCCTGCAAGGTGGGAGGTTGATCATAACTCTCCTTTTTCCTCTCCTTGGACTGCTGAAACCTCTTATCAGCTATTGGATTTGGCATTACCATATTCAGATATTACAAACAAAAAATCAAGTTTGGTCCCACTTAGTTCGAGTTCAGAGTTACTTACTAGTTTACCAAAGAAGGAAGAAGATGACACTCCTTCTTCCAACACGACAAACACAAGAAAGTTAAGAGGAAGTAAAGCACTTGATGATGATTTAAGCTATGCTGATAAGAAAAACACGAACGAAATAATTTCACCTATTTCGTTGTCGTCACAGTCAAGTGATGGCATGAGTGACTTTTCTTCTGATGGAGATGTATTAGATGTAGGTTCTAGTTTTGCTTTCTGTCCAGATGCACATGCATCTCTATCTCCAGGACTTATTCATCTGTTGGACTTTAAGAACAACTTGCATGATATTAGTAAGGAAGCAAAGATAAAGAAAACAGTCAATCACATCAAAAAAGGTGGTAAAGGAGTTCCTTTTGCCTCAAAGAGAATGTCAAATATCTCAAACTCAAACGCAAATTCTAAGATAGTTCAGAATATGGACAACGAATTCATGTCAAGTACACGATCTAAAATTTTGATCGAGAATAGCAAGGCAGACTTGAATCCTCTTGACGATGGAACTGACAAAGCATTAGTTCCTTCCCAACAAACGAAATATCAAAATAGCTTCAGCATCCTCGAGCAAGATGAAAGGTATATGAACTCACTTTACGATAAAAGTAATCCATACATGACTTTCCTTGTTCCAGCATCAATACTCCCTTTGGAGGATTTAGATACTTTTGAGGATCTAGATATTTCTAGTGAAAGGCCGCAATGGGTCGAATTGGGTTGCCAAATAAGGTCCGCGAGGCTGGTAACAGGTGTTGATTTTGTTGGGAATATGAACATGGACTGAAGGATGCAGGCAGGAAAACTTGCTCATTTATATTAGATGTTGTATTTTAATTTGTTATGTAGAACAAGACTAAACAACTTTGTAGTTTTTTTTTTAACTTGCATTTTTTGATGCACGAATTCAAATCTAATGGAAGAAGGAAAAGAAAAAAATAATAATAACTTGAGAGTATGTTATTGCATTTCTAGCCCATGAGGGTCCATTCATTGTAAGTCAAGGACTTTAAAAGTGTCTATCTCAGACTTTGCTTGTGCTTTACACGTCATCCAGCTCCATGTTGTTATCGTCCTTTTTCTTCATACTTCTCTCAATCGTTTGCTGTAATTCTATGTTCGATTGTTCTGCATCAAATCCTTTAGTCCCCCCTTTGGTGGCATCCAAATCTTTCTCATGTAGAAAAGGTGTCACCATTTCCTTCCCATCCTCCAATCTAAAAGCTAGCACATTCCTTTCTAAATCAATTTTGCATCTATGTCTCTTCAACATATCTAATCCAAACAGAAATTCCATGTTTTTATCTCCAAGCCCTTTTCCATTGTCATCCATTACAGTAATTGTGCAAGGAAAGAAATTTCCATTGACTGTTATGGGTGTAATATGTATTCTTCCAAGAATTTTTCCAGTCCCTACACCAACAGCTGTACCTTCAAATCGCGTATCAAGTAAGTGAAGCAGCCCACATTTTTCTGCAGCGCTAGCAGACATGATTGTGGACTGTGCACCAGAGTCAACAAATGCTTGCATCGGTATAGAATTTACTTTGGTCTCAATATATAACATTAGAACACGTCCCATGGATTCTGGATATGTTTCCATCATTTGACGGTACCTATGACATGAATGGCGGGTATGAACTTCAACGTAAGACAAAGCTCGACTCGTTAAATTGTATAGCATATGATAAGTCATTCACTCACTGATCTTCTACATTTTTTTTTCGAATCTTCTCTCCAAAATATTTATTGGCTTCTTCATCCATGGGATTGGCATTTAACCTTTGTTTCATGCCATCTTCGACAGACTTCGCTTGAGAGTTTTGAATTGCAGATTTTAAACCTCCTTTCATCATTTCTTCTCTCCATATCCTTGCTGCCCGCTACCGTATCGAAAACGTAAAATATTGTTAGAATTCTTCTACAGAATCTGAAATGTAATCTTTATGGGAAATAGTAATACTCACATTTATACCAGCATCTTTCAGTTTTTTAGCAAGAGAAGGAGAATGGTGATTTAGTTCCTTCATTAAGTATGGATGTTTCTTTTCATTGAAAAGAATTTGAACCAAAAGATCGGGGTTGGGGTTTCGTTGAATAGCTTCATCCAGTGTCATTCCTTCCCATTCAACTAGTGTTTTTGGAGCTGGGAATGCACTCAGCCCAGGTATATTAAAGGTTAGCCCAGATGTTGCAGGCTTGGGTGTTTGTGTCGAGTTATTTGCGGAGTTTAAAAGGCTGCTGAAATCAAGCGTCATTCCCGATGATGTTGTACCAGCCCGCGTATTCGATGTTGCCTGCATTGCATTTTGTGTGCTAGCATTATTATCATCATTAGATGCTGTGGAAACCAAAATAAGATCACCATGCTGAATTCCTGCTTCCTTCAAAGATCGATTTTGCGAGTGCATCCCAGTTGAAGATGTCTTCGTGAAAAAGACTTTACCATCTTTTAAAAAAGTGAGTTGAGAATTAGGTTGGATACCTAAAAGAGCAACAGCAAATTCCGCAAGATCCATGAGCGTATTTCTCTGGTTATCCATTGATATGCTTTCTGCTTGACCCGTAAGGGATGTGATCGTAATGTTAATCTCGCTGTTGGCCATTGTGGTTAACGAATATCTAATTCAATTCCTTGATTATCCTGCAATTCTGCTTGAATAAATGATCCTCTAATCTTTTTTCTGACCAAATGTATAAATTCGAAATACAGAGAAGAAATTTTTATTCTGTCGAGTATTGTCAAATCCAGGTGCTTATTCTACGTAGCTTACACATACTTTTTACTTGGTTCATTTTAGAATTATCTGCTGAATCTTCTTTCAGCACTGTGTTATTAAGATTTATATCTACACAATCAAGATTATTTAATTCGTTGGCTGGCACAGTGCAACTTGTAATCAAACTTATCTCTGTGAATTGAACCATTACCTTATTGCATTGAAAGGAACATTTTCAATAGCTTTGACTGGCTCAAAGATTTCAAAAGGTAAAGGTAAACAAAAAAAGCAAAGAGGCTTGAAATTTCAGATAAGCTCGTTTTACATGACGCCAGTTAGATATGAGAGCATTTTTTTTAGTTAAAAGCAGACTTCATGTACTGCTTGATGTTTCTCTTTCTCAACAAAGAGAGAGTATTGAATGACTATATCCTTATACAAACGCTACTTTACACATTTTTATTTTTATGATCGATGAAATAATTCTTTGATTTGTGAGAGGACCAACTAAATTTTGCAAGCAATAGTCTCATTATTTATAAAGAAGAAATTGACACTTGGTAGAGATAATCTATGAGAGGAAAACCCTTCCTTTAGAACAATTCCTAATCCCGAGATAACAATTTTGCAGATCTTTTAGTCCTACTCTCGTTCAACGTACTGTTAAATCCCATACTCTAACTAACGATACCTATACATATTAACACCAATACTCGTCTACGAATATATTTAAAAAAAGCTTTTTATCAACAATCTGCTGATCAGCCTTCATAATTATGTCTGTGCCCTGTAGCTTGTTTAGATAGATTGACGTATGTGAGCAAAGACTGTAGAGATCCTGATCAGCAAACTAAATATTCATATGGGTAATAATCTATTATTTATGTGAGCGTTATAACTTTTAAGTGCAATAAGATTCAAATTTTGAATCATAAATAGGGTGTGCTTGACATTTTTGAAAATGTTATTAGGAAAATCAAACGTCTTTCACAAGTATGTATTTGTTATGACTTGTCACAGGTTGAATACACAAATGTTTATATTCAGTTAAGTACTTTAAACATATATAAAAAGTGCTTGAATTTGAATTCTTCCAAGAGTCATACTTAGAGGATTCAATTCATCAATGTGACAGTTTGGATTTTGAATTCAATTACGACACTAGTTTTTGAGATCAACATCTTAAATTCAAAGAAATTAAAATAAATGATTGTTTGTTCATAGTAAACATAATTGTCGAATCATTCAAAACCAAAGGATATAAACAACCTCAAAACCTCATCACCTTGTTTTCGAGAACACTTCGTAAAGGAAAAGGCACCGAAAGGAATTTAAGACGAACAAAACATAGCTCACTTTTCTACACATACTGGGCTCAAAGAAAAAAGAGAAATAAAACTACCAGTATATCTCAATTTTCAGGTTTTAATTCAAAACTTAAAAGCCTGTTAATAGCGTGACCTAGAGTTTTTGTAAAGACGAGGAATTCCAGTTCTGTATTTTAGTGTGATATCAAGACCGAACTTAGAAACAAGACGGAAAAAAGAAGGGCAAATATGGGAACTTCAAGTAACAGGAAACATGGGAGTGGTGGCAGTTCGTCGCCGACTTCTTCTTCACGTTCTAGTAAAGGGAATAGACACTCTTCTTCTATGATGGGTGGACCGCATCCAGCACACGGCGTATATGGAGTTCCAGTACATCCATCGCACCCTCATATCGGTGGACATCCAATGTCTGTCCATCCTCATCCACACTACGCAGCTGCTCATCATTATGGGCAAGTTCATCATGGCCCAGGTCCACCGGCACATGGCCATGGACCACCACCAGGTTATTATCATCCAGGAGTAGCTGTTCACCCACATACTTACCCACATGGTCCTACTGCTTATCCTCCGCATGCAGGGCTACATCATCCGGGAGCTCCCCATCCAGGTCATCCACCTCCGCATGCCCTCGGCCCACATTTGAGTCATCATAGTCATAGGAGTAGATCATCTCGAAGCCGATCATCGAAATCATCAAGTATTGGTATTTCGTCTAGCAGTAAACGCAATTCTGGTGGACTATCATGTTCTTCTTCTATTGGGAAAGGAAAAGAAAATAAGGGAAGGAGTCTGTTATCATCGAATGGTGCTGAGAACACAAGACCACCAAAAAAAAACACTGGCGTAAAATGGACAAAAGAAGAGGTGTGTAATTTTTTGTTTTTACATCATTGATCTATGAAAACATTCAAGAAAGAACTTTTTATAAAGACACGGCTTTTAACATTTATTTGCAATGCTATTTTTTGTAAAAAACAGGATGATATTCTTCGTCAAGCTGTTGATCAGATTGGAGCGAAAAATTGGAAACAAATAGCAGAGCGTCTACCTGACCGCACTGATGTGCAATGTTTGCATCGGTGGAATAAGGTCTTAAAACCAACTCTTGTCAAAGGTCCCTGGACAGCTGAGGAGGATCGTAAAGTTATGGAGCTAGTAAACCAGTTCGGACCAAAAAAGTGGAGCTTGATTGCAAGTCACTTACCAGGACGTATTGGTAAGCAATGCAGAGAAAGATGGCATAATCATTTGGATCCAGATATCTCTAAGGAGGCATGGACAGTCGAAGAGGATAGAGTTATTCTAGAGGCCCATCAAAACCTTGGAAATAGATGGGCAGAAATTGCAAAAGTTTTGCCGGGGAGGTGAGTACATATCATCAACCTGGAATCTCTTTCCAGTTGAATATACCTTAATTACATACATCGATACTCACCAAAAATAAAAACCAATTCTTTCTCTTTCACCATATTATAAAAGAACTGATAATGCTATCAAAAATCATTGGAATTCTTCCATGCGACGTAAAATAGAAAAGTATTTAGCAAAGAAGCAAAATTGCGACGAGTCAAACATTCGTTACACAGATGATGGTCGCTTCGATTTTCTTGGAGATCTAGAAGGTGTTCTTGAAGCTGTACGAGGCAAGGATAAAACAAGTCGGTCTCGCAAAAACACGCCCGGATCCTCATCAACGAAGGGAAAAAGAAACGATATGAACAACTCTTTCTTGAGTGTGAGTACATCATCACCTGTGAGCAGTGCTAGCACAGGGAAGAAAAACCGAAAAAGAGGATTTGATTACAACTATATGGAAGACAGAAGAAGAGCTCTGTTTAGTAGCAAAAAGGCATATTCATCTTCCAGGTATAATAATGACAATGATAACAAAGAAACTCCATATGACAGATCGTATAGCCGTGATAGACCCTTTGATTATACTCATAGAAAACCCGATGGATTCAGAATGCGCTACGATAACGAAAGAGCTTTGTCATCTTCTTACCCAGCTTATAATATCCAACGACGTGGGGCTAATCAAGGTCCTTACACAGAAGTTATACAAAAGGGAACCACCAACTTGTTTACTTTGTCTCCATCAAGAAGACCTGAAAACCGTGACCAAAGTCGCAGAGGTGCAAACGAAAGAAACTTAGCCGCGGCATCTTCTTTCGATCAAGAGTCTGAATTAATTTCCCCCAAGTCCAGAATAAACGCAATTCCCTCAAGTGATTCTCGTAGTAGGTTCTCTTCTCGTGATGTTCCTTATCCTGAATTAGAAATGAAACATAAGAAGAACTCAAGAATGGAAACTCCTGAGTCTAGAGCAAGATGGAATAAAAATTTGAATACATTACAATCTGACTCTTCATGGCATAGTCCTCACAAAGGAGGAAATACAAGTACACAAGGGTTAACTCCTCTATCAACAAAAAGGAGTTGGTATGATACTCCAATGGCGGATGCCTCCATGGGTGAGGCTTTCCATCGCATATTTTCACCTGATGCAATTGATTCCAATGATCGCACTCCATATAGCCTAGAATCTGCTAGTCAGAACCTATTTTCACCATCATGGAATTCTAAGAATAAAGAATCAGATCGATCATCTTCAAAACCAGCTGCAACCGCCCACGAGCGTCCAAGAATATGTGTTTCAAAGCTCCGTATTGGTGATGACAACGACAGCATAAAACCGAAGGATGGACTACCAGATTCAAACTTACACGATGTAGCTATCTCTCCAATATCTCTTGGGAGTTTAGGTAGAGGGGTGTCTAGTGGAAGAAGATCGTCATCAAGACGGTATCTGCATGACAAAGATGGTAACAAGAATCATACCGTGACTTCCATTGGAAGTGATCTACGATTGCAATCCATCCACAAAGACGAAAATCAAGAGAAAGAAAAGACAATTGTTTCTTTTACTTCTCCAAGCCCAAGTATGAACATTACCACGTTAAGTGAATCTGTGAAACAAAGTCATAGAAATTTGAATGTGACAAAGGAAGGAAAAGAATCAGAAGGTATAGATCCAACTCCAGTCACAACAGACAGTAAAGAATCTACAATGGAGTCTGTATTAAATGTTAGTTCTCCACCAAAACTGGACATGGGGTCTCTAATGTCGCCCGCAGGGACGGGAGCAAGACCGAGTCCATATTCTTCTGGGGGCATGTTAAGTGGTCTTCCAACTCCAACTGGTGCGAGTGATGGCTGGGCTAAAGACTTGGATTTATTTGGACCTGTTGATATGTATAGTCCTAAGTTACGCAGTGGCGGAAGTAAAGGTAAATCTTCCTCATTGTCTCCAGGTCCTGGCTGCGACAATTATATTGAATCATTGATTTCCGATACAAATTCGTCACCTAAACGAAGACGTGTAAAAGAAGATTATTTGAAAAGAACTCAGCCCACAAGCTCTTTGAAGACCTGATTAACGTCTAAATAATTCTCCGCGAAGAAACCTGTAAGATATTTTGAATGTCATGCTTCTTTTCAAGAAACTGATATCGAGAGATTTATATATATATTAAGTTTATATGTGCGACTCATTAGCAGTGATTTGCCGAAGTGGCAACTTGTCAGAAACTTTTTTTTGTATTTGAGTGTTTATTTATAAAGAAACTAATGTTAGCCCAACACCGCTTTGTAAAAGTTTATTTAGTCTCCTATTCTTTAAAATGTTGTTTAATTTCTTTGTACTATACATCACTTGTCCAAAATAATAAAGCTCAGCAATACGACCGACATTACCTGCCGATTTTAGTTTCGCCTTACTTTATTCAAAAGGGAGCAGAACTTCACTAAGTTGCAGTGATGTAGTTCATATTTTGGTATTGATCTAAAGGGTCTCACGGAAATGTACACCTGAACCGATCACAAGAAATCTGCATGGATACAAGACGGGATCGGATTAAGGAAATGCAGAAAACGCTAGTTCTTTTTGCTAGAAGATTTCAATGAGTAAAAGGCTGTATGAAGCGGGATTTATTCCGTGAGGAGTGAAAACAATGACAAGAATGTTCATAGTTTTACATTCATATTATATTATTAAGGTCGCCTGTGTTTTGCAAACCAAACAGCAGTGGACGACAATGTGTTACATACAACTTAATAGTGCTAAAAAAGCAATGGAATGGAAACAAGAAGTAACAAAAAAAGTCTATTCTTCTGTACAATTTGTGTGCCCTCCTAAGCTTAGTCTGTAAATCTCTCTAATACCTCTTTTCAGTCGTCACTATTGAATAAAAAATTTTTGCTGATAACATTATGGAAATATTTAAAAACAGAAGTATAGATAAAAGGGATGGAAATCACAACCCTTGCTTTTATAGAAATGTGATGTTCCTTATATACTACACGCCCAATGCACTCCTATTTTTCTAGTAAAAAGACATAACATCTCATGATAAAAAATAAGTTGAGGAATTAGCTCCACGTTTTTACAGATGCTACCAATTCTTTGTCTCAACTCAACGAATAAGTTGAAAATTGAGTTTTATAATCAAATGTCTTGCAACAAGGAAGAGTTATGGATTTAAATTTGCTACGGGTTCAGCTCTTTTAGTGTTGAAGTATATTTGGTATCTGCTGATTAGTTAGAGAGTAATTATTTTTCATTCCCTCATCGTATGATCATAAATGCACTACAATATTTTATTTGTCATTGCGGACCGTACTTGTCAAATTCAATGATATCAATATTTCATCCATTCCTAGACCTTAGCTTGTCCATTAATTCTAAACCTTATTACGTTGATCAAAAAATAAAGGGTTTTGGTTATAGTTCAAATCAGATCATCATCTTGCCCCTGCTTCACTCTCTACACTCTAGGAAAACATAAATATGTGCGAAGTCCTACATAAAATATGTTAGTAATATTACCTTAATTTCATAGATTAAGGAAACTACAGAATTTTCAGAAGTATAGAAGCTTGATAATTTGTATGAAAGTGAATATCACAAGATTTCGATCCACAAAACCCCATGAATTATCACCCAATGATTAGATTCGTGTTTATTCATTGGCTCGTATAGATTGAGGATGCCCCAACCATTGAAATTTCAAGTTGGGTTGAAAATCCTGAATGTTTTCTTACTCTGATCTTTCTGTAATTTGTTTTTATATCTAATGTTTAAAAAGAAGATAACCTTGAGAGTTGCAATCCTTAATGGTGTTCAATAATGATGCTCCAAACTCCTCGAAATGTAAATATTAAGATTTAAGTATACCATCGTTGTTTTCCTGCTGGCTGGTTGGTGCAAAAATGCATTTTAGAAGAAATTACCAAACGTTAGCATATCACATAAAAAGGTGAACACGTACTTACTGGTGGAATCCGTTGATATGAATCTTCCCTATTTATTCATATATCGTTCTTCGTAGAAAGCATATTTCTTGTTCATTCTGGACTTGTGCCATTTACCAAATATGTAGGCATAATATAATCTACGGCCAAACTCATAGTAATTTATTTTGGGAAAATATCTTTTGTGCGAAATTTGAAACGTGTTTTCTTCCTACGTTGATGGTCTAAGAACAGTACTTATCAGTTTAGCCTACTTATACTCTTTACAACGGCTACATACTTGAATGGAAATTGATTGTTTGGCTCTGGTGCGTCAGACTAAAAAAGCACCACTTTTCCCATATAAGTAACAAATCTTCTGTACGATGTAAAGTAAAGAGCACGTAAGGCTATTATACATCAGTAGATCATCACATGTGGTACGTAGAGAAGAAAGATTGCAAGATTTTGTCTCGAACCTATTGGAGTATACAAGAGTGCTTATGAAGGTGATAGATTTATTGAAGCTGGTGTATGAATTCTACCTACGACCCATATTTCATACGCAAGCGCATTGGATATGTTCTACATATCAAAGCTCCGTACTTCTTCATAAACTTCATTTCGTCATATTTTAAAGAAAGAAACAAACATGAAGCTTTGTGCACTTGCAATTTCAGCCCTAATCAGTGCTTCGGTAAGTCGTTTCACTAAAAAGACCTTTCACTCAGATGAGAATGTCTGTTGAATTTTCGCCAGATTCTGTGGATTGAGAGTCTTGACTAAGGTGTCAAGTGCATCATCATTACTTCCAAGAAATGAATAGCGCTAATTGGAAGCATTCTTGTCAGTTTCAAAGCAATTTGATTAGACAGTTTTCACAATAGAGAAGTTATCGAAATATTTCAAGAGAGAGTGCAATACTTTTTTTGGATTTTAGCCAAAGTCCTTTTTTGTTCAGAAACTTAAACCAATGTCATTTGTTCTTTTCCTTATTTCACAAATCCCAACACAAAAATTCAGGTCACTTCGGCCTTCACTGCACCCACTTTCGGTAATGTAGTAGCACGTACCTCCATTAAAAATTCTCCCTCTGCTTTCAAAATGGCCGAAGAACAATTTGACCAAGAGGCATTCATCGCTGAGTCCAAAGAAATGCGCCTTAAACATCTTGAAGAGCAAGCCATGTTTTCCCTCAAAATTGCTGTAGAGAACTATGGAAATGCAGTATTCCCTAATGCTATGATTGCTGGAGATTGTGTTATTACTCATTTACTTCATCGTATGGGATACCTTAGCAGTGGAAAAGCCAAGGTTATGGTTGTCGACACTTTCCACCTTTTCCCTGAGACAATGGACTTTCTTAAGACAATTGAAGAAGCATATGACTTCAAAGCCGAGATTTTCAACGCTGAAGGCATTGATAACTTTGACAAAGCAGGATACGACAAAAAATATGGTGCTGATTTGTGGAAGGAAGATATTGAGCAATATGATAAGGTCTGCAAAGTAGAACCATTCCAACGTGGATTGAAGACTCTCAATACCGATTGTATGATTAATGGACGTACCAGATGGCAAGGATTCGAACGTGCATGGATCGACCAATTCGAAAACGCCCCAATTGGAGGTGGATTGGCAAAATGCAACCCAATCGCTTACTGGACTTTTGAAGATACCTTTGACTACATTGCTAAATACAACGTTCTAGCTCACCCACTTCATGCTGAGGGGTACCCTAGTATTGGTGATGCTAAAGACACCATCCCAATCCCTGAGGATGGATCCACCAAATTTGTTGACTTCAAATTCGAGGGAGATCCCGTTCCATGGCTTGACTATGCCTCCGAGCGTAAGGGACGTTTTGTTGGACTTGCCAACAAAGATGGATCAACCAAAACTGAATGTGGTATTCACGTTGCTGGAGCTGAAAAGACATTCGACAGAGACTTGTGGATTGAAGGATCTGTCAAAGAAATTGGATCTACTGATGCCGCAATGGAAATTGTTAAAGCTGGAAAGCCATCTGTTGTTGCAGTCTATGCTCCCTGGTGCCAGTTCTGCCAAGGAATGGAGGATGAATTCTCTACATTCGCTTCTGAGATGGAGGGAACCATGGATGTTTACAAGTTCCGTGGAGACGAAGAGCGTGAGTTTGTTGAAGCCAACTTGAACACAAAATCATTCCCCACTATCAACGTTGTCAAAGCCGACGGATCCGTTGTTAAATACGAATCTGAAGAACGTGATGTTGCATCCATCAAAGCTTTCGTAGACAGTCAAATGTAATTTTTAAACTGAATATGGAATAAATTAAAAAAATCAAATTCATAATTATAGACAACACTCTGTCTGACACAGTTGACGCTACAAGCAGAACTATTTGCTTCCTTTCTTTACAAATGCTCGCAATCTTTCAATCACATGAGTTCCAACTGCATCACATACAAAGCTCTTAAGGAAACAGAAATCTTGGGTTTTCACGCGATTTACAGATTAAACAGATTCCTAGTACAGATTTGGATAATGGCCTCTATTCCTTTTTGATTTAAGCCCTACAATGTTTGAAACTTTGTCACGGCAACTAAACAAACCTAATATCAAGCTTTAGTACCTCTATGATTTAGAATCGTGATTGAATTTCTATGGATTTAAAATCCTCAACTTGGTAAATGTATGTTATAAATATCCAATTAGAGGATTTCCTTTTCCTTTACAAAGGTTTGAAGTCTTTCGTTAAATTATTTGGTGAATCGAAATATTCAATCAGAAAAACTAAGCCCTATAGCTGCCTGTTCTTAGTTCAATTGGACCCTCGCTCCAAGCCAACAAACATGCCAGGTACCAAGAATCACAGCAACTAGGTTTAGAGAGGCGCTAATACCGTGTAATTTTCCAAATTCTTTTGTAAGAGATTTCAGCTCTTCCACATCCTTTTCGTCAGCTGCGTCTAAGATCGATTTCGCTGGTTTTATTACACCAACTTCTTGGCCAGTTCCAATTTTTCGTTCTACCACATGGCGCTTATACATGACTTTTGTTGTTGCGGGTTCCAGTTTTAGATTCCATAAAAGTGTACCAATGATGGCCAATATATTATATAGTTGAGTTGAAGGTAGCAATAAGTGCAATGGATATGATTCGGTATCTTTAGAATAGCGAGAGTCCAAGAGTATGAGAGCTTCCATGAACAAGCACAATCCCACAAAAAAAGTGGAATATTGAAAATACTTTGGGAACAACTTCGATTGAAGTTTACCGAAGGTATGGCGGGGGAGATTATTAAACATAACAATTCCACCTACAAAGCTAACCCACATGCTACATCCATAAAATGAAGAGAACGCAAAAAAGTGAATTGCCCATCTGTTGTCCTTCAAGCTTTGCATGAGATTGAGTGAAACTTTGTCTGCTGAAAGTATTGATATAATGAGAGTGATAACAATTGCTGCTCCCCTGAAAATCTGGCGCTTGGTTAAAAAGAAACCTCCAACAGTAGGAATTTTTTCGTCTTCTGGAGTAGCTGAAGACATTCTGTCCTAATTTCAATGGATAAAGTGTCTACTTCAAGATATGTAGAAGATTTATGCCGCTGAGTAAGTTTTCAGGATAAAATTGATTGAAAGATATGATTTCTGATGAATTAGAAGAAAGATTCTCTTGTGAAGAAGATACAGCATTTTGTTGTTGCGTCATCTATTCTCGAGAGATGCGTGCCCGCACGTGACTATTGGTCAAAAGAAATGGATACTAGACCATTGCGCAGCCATGACGCTAGCAGTCTCATTTTATATCTCCGATTGAATCTCATAGGTGCGTATGTAGAAACTAGTAACGGAATTAATTATGTGACATAGGATGTAATTAGATTCATTTAAATGATATACTATCTATCTACATAGAAAAAATATATTGATCATAACGTCCTCACATAAACAAAACAAAAGATTGCATAGGTAGTCTATTTATTTGCTTTGAGTCATTTCCATTTAGGAAGCTGTGCCATGTCTTGCTAATAGTCGAGCTATGTAGACTCTATAAAGTGGCAACGTAGAATTTTGTTTTAAAACCTGCTCTAATCTCCCCGAGAGCTAATTTATTTGTAGATAATAATTTAAGCGGACTGCTGTTGTGCTGAAGAGTGATTGCAGTGAAACAAAAATAAAGTCTAATTCAACGTAAGATGTTCGCCTATCTAATGTGAAAACAAAGACAGAATCAGAAGCGGACTCTCTGTCAAGAAAAATAAAAATCCAAGAATTGAAAAAAGTAATGTAATTAATATTACCGTAGCAACAGAATAATAGTATTGTAACAGAATATTTCATTCGAATTTCAAAGCAAGAAATATACGGAGCTGCTCTCCGAGTAAATCAAGTAGTCCATTCAAGGCTTTTTGATTTTGTTGCTTTACTTAGTTTTAAATTGATTTTTAAACATTCCAAATCATGCCGACTCCAATCCAACGCAACAAGCCATGGGCACACGACGGAGGAAGCAACGGCGCATCGGCTTCCAACGAAAATATAGAAATTAATAATGCTACGCACGGTACAGAGAACAGCACAAATATGAATGACCCATCGGCTGCTCCTTTTTATGGACATCCCTCCTTGTACCACAATCCTCATGCTCGTAATCCGCCACCACACGGACATAACCCACATCACGCTGCACCGCATCCGCGCCATAATCCACACCATCATAATCCTCATATTAATGCTGTTGCTGCCGCCGCTCATCATCACTCGCTCTTTCTTGCACAGCAACGTCAGCAGCAACAGCAACTGGAGCAGCTAGAACTCAGGCGGCGTATCATTTTGATGGAGGCTGAACATCAGCAACAACAACAACAACAACAACAGCAGCAACAACAGCAATACCGTGACCAGCATCACCAGAGAGAGAAGCAGCATTTGGAGCGCTTAGAAATGCAAGTTCATGCCATGCAACAGCAACAAATACCGGGCGTATACAGTGGTAACAGGATGGAAATGATGGGAAATTCTCCTGTTGCTCGTTCTGCTCCACCTACAATTGAAATTCAAAGCGATGAAGATGATGAAATAAAGGAGGATCCCAATGGATCACGGGAAAAGGAGCAAAATCCTTTGCAAGGTGAAACAGGAAACGATGTAGATCCGATCCACAGTAGAATTAGGCAGGAAATCAAACGCCAAAGGGACTTGCGAATGAAACACGAGGAACAAATACAATCTGGAGTCTCATTGACAGCAAATAGTGGCGTAGAGAATGTGGATGAAGACGATCAATCTAACGAAGAAGAATCCGAAACTGTGGCGAAGAATAAACCAGAAGCTCACGCGCATTGGCAAAAGAAAAAGAAAAAAGCGAGTAACTCAGATTCTGATGATGATTCTGAGAATGAAGAAGATGATGGAGACGATGAGGATGACGAAAGTCAGCAGTCTGAAGAAAATATATCTAAGGATGAAATGCAATCAACTCAACACGCGTCCAAGGTTAAGTCACAATCACATGGAAAGGACGATAAACAAGCGAATCACAAAGCTAAGGTCAAAAAGCTACCTATAAAAACATCATCATCTCCTCAATTGGACTCAAATAGTGACTCTGACACTTCAAATAACTTGGACGCCAAGAAAAGTCCCAAGATGGAAATATCGGACGCGGAGTATATCCAATTGAAAACTCTTTTGGAGCAGTTCTGCAAGGTTCCACTTCTTGCTGAATATAGCCGCTCCGTTTCATATTTGCACCCGGAACTTACCACTCTATACTCCTCAATCGTAAAGCATCCTATGGACTTATCTTACGTTTGCCGTAAAGTTCATAAAAGACAATATTACACTACGAAACAAGTTAGAATCGACATGTGGAGAATATTTTCGAATTGTGTGAAGTTTCATTCTGATGCCACAGCTCGTGATAACGCAATTCCCAGTTTCATTTCAATCGCGCTGCATTTGCGTGAATTTTTCAATGCTCTATGGCAAGAATACATGTTACCCTCAGACGTGGCTAGTAGTTCCACTCAAGAAGACGCTGATATGATGGCAAGGGATGGCACTCTATCTTCTTGGAAGATTTTACTTGAGAGGAGAGACTGTTCCCGACAAGTTTGGCTTTCAGCAGTTGGGACAACACCATTGAGTCAAGGATGCTTACAGAAAGCTTCCGACGCTATGCAAATCTTTTTGTCGAACAACGGGAAAGTGGATGCTGTAGATAGCAAGGGACTCTTTGATTTAGAAAACGACCAGGATGGTGGACCTCAATCATATATTCAAGAGAGAGAAGCACTCTCTGAACTTCAGCAAAGTTTACCCAAAAAGATTCACTCTAACCAAGAATATACTGTTGATGACTTCGCATTGGAGCTTCGAAATTGCGCTGGTGAAGATCCTGTCACTGCTACTCCACTTCTGAATCGTCTAAATCGTATAATAGGCAAACTCGTCGTTCCTATTTATGAAATGTCGTGCCGAGGAGTAAACCAGTCCAGTATCTGGGGTTGCATGGCAGCAGCAATATGGGCACGAGAATCTTCAAAGAAAAAATACTGGCCCGCATTAGTGCTTGGTATCTTAGCTCCTATAGACCAGAGAGAAGATTGGCACAAGTCTCTGACTATCCGTAACGAGGCACGCTTACCATCAAAATTATCACAAGAATTGAAAGGAAGTAAAAAGAGAGCAGAAAATAATTTGACAAAAGCCTTGGATCCCAATTCCAACGTGGAGCAAATGAGTTATTTTTTGGTTGAATTTATGGGGAGGCACGAATTTTCCTGGGTTAGAGAAGCTGATATTCTTGAAAATTTTGACGAGAATGCAGATCCTAATACAGAGAAGAAGAAATCAAAAAATGGCCCTGGTTCAAATGCCCGATTATTTGCTACTGCGGTCAATGAAGGAAAGTGGGCTGTAGAAGAATTCGAATTGCAATTGCAAAATCCGTGTGGAGATTCCAGTGACGAAGATGAGGAAGGCTATTCGGACGACTTTGTCAAGTTCTCTGCTCTCTGCGAATCAGATGGGGAAAGTGATCAACTGCCTTCACATCTACAAGATATCACAACTACGGATGAAGAGGAAGCTGAGGAATTATTTTCAGGTGAAGGTTTACTGGATCTTTCTCTCTCCGGGAGGAAAAAAGCAAAAAAAAGATTATCGTACAAGAAGAAGCGAAAGGAAAATGAACAAAAAAAAGCTAAAGCTGAGCAGGCGAAAATTGAGCGAGTCCGTGCTGCAAGAAAGAAACAAGAAATGAAGCTCAAGCGTAAATCTCTACAAGAGGCAGCTAGTAAAGCCAGAGCTAAAGCAAAGAAAGAGGCTAGCGAATTGAGGAAAATTGAAAAAGAAAGGGAAAAGGAAGAAAGGAAGGAGCAAAGAGAACGTGATAGGATCAAGCGACAAAGAGAAAAAGAAATGAGAGAAGAAGAACAAAAATTAAAGAAGCGACGACTTTCCTCTGGCTCGAATTCAAAGCAGCGAAAATCACCCCATAGAGAAAGATCCCCGAAGCGAGGTGGTCGCAGTAAAGGTTCTGGTATACCAAACAAAAGAGCTCGAGCTGAAGCTGTTGCTAAACACTTCATTTCTCGCATTGCTTATGAAGACCAAAAGAAGGGCGCTCCTATCACGGGTGCAGTAAGTGCTCCATCATCCGGAATTGCCTCATATGGGCTACTTGGAATGTCGCTTGCATTCCGGGCTGCGGCAGGCACAGTCGAATTTCCTGAAAAACTAAAAACTGAGCGGGTTCTTAGACCATGGGAAAAGATCGATGCTGATTCAGCTTCAACATCGACCGAGAGGTGTAAACAATTGAAGAAGCAAATTGAATTGCTTGAAATGGATATAAAGAAATTACTTGATTTTGAAGAAAGAAAGAAGAGCTTGATTGATATAGCTCAAGACCAAAAATATTCAAATTATAAAAAAATAAGAGCAAATGACAAAGAAGCGCGAGCTGTATGTGAACGATATGCAAAGACAAGAAAGAAGTCAAGCATTGGTGGTGGGGCTTCTGGAAAGAGCAATGGGAAGTCAAAAAAGAGAGGTAACTCTCAAAGCAAAAGCTCGAACAAAAAGTCTAGGAAATCTTCCAGCCCTTTGCGCAAAAGAGACAGCATTCAAACGGAAGAATCTGCCAGTGACAATGAAATTGAGGGTGAGGATCAGTTGCAATATGCAAGAACAGATGGCGATGAAAATAATGAAGATGACATGTTTGATGAAGACGAGCGCGTGGAGAGGACAAATGAAGATGCACAATCAGACGGAGTAAATGATCAATTTGATGATCCTGACGAAGATTCAGAGTAAAACTATAAATCTATCAAGTATGAACACACAAAAACGTATTTGAGTACCTAAACTATGAAATTGCTCTCAGGCTCTTGCTATACTTGTAGAATATCTTAATTCTTTCTTTCACACTTTTGTATCAATTCAATAATTCGTACGCTTGTGTGGAGAATATGATATATTAAAAAAATATGACAATAGAATTTTTATTGGGAAAGGTGTCTATCCTCTTTAAGTTTTCCAAGATTTTTTTAACTTTCCCAGCTTCAGATTACTTGTGTATCCTTTATTCATTTCTTTTCGGGTATATTTGCGATGTTATTTTTCTTTGTTATCATTAAAGGTTTGTCACTCAAGCAATTCTTTGTGTACTACCAAAAGTGCACCTTTCAAAAACTGATTTTTCTCATGTTTTCATTACCTTGAAAAGCATCAAACATCTTATATGGTATTTTGTCCCTTAGCGATACGCTTTTTTCGCCTTCAATATCTCTATTTTCAGAGTTTGGATCTTCCTCTAGTAGTACATCTATATCTGCTTTCAAAACACTTCTTGGAATAGGCCCGATCAAAGCTGTTTCTACGTCACCTTCTTTACTTATTAAAGCCAAGTGAGGTATGGCGTCAACACGAAAGCGTTCAATCAACTCCCAATTTTGTGCTTCATCCCCATTTACCATAACAAAATTTACAGAATCGCCGTATTCTTTTTCTATGGCGGACAACGTGGATGCAGAGCGCTTGCAATTTTCACACCATGGTGCCCAAAAATCCACCACTTTTGTAAGCGTTGGAGAAATAATTTAGAAAATGAGATGTCTATGAATGTATATTGGTATGCATATCTATTTATATTCTCCCGTTTGGCTTACCTGTTGGTTTTCCATTCGTTCCAATCTCAGTCAGCGGCGTAGATGATTGCGACATGGCAAAAAGAAGTTGCACATCTGTTACAGGGTGCATGTATTGATATAAATAATTAATGACTGCGGCCGTGAAGGATAGAACAGCAATCAAAATGTTTGTGGTTTTACTTTTTGTTTGTTCTTCTTGTATTAATTGTGTTTGTACCTGCCTTTGAGACTTTTCTTCCATGGACTCAGGTTCAATGTTTAGAGCATTTTGAAGAATTTCTTCTTGCTTTGTTAGTTTTGACTCTGATCTCTCTTCTTCGTCATCAACGGATGCAGAGGCAAGCTGAAATGCGGTCGAAGTAAATGGTCGTATCCTAGTGAACTTTGACATCGTGGTGATGGATAGCGATTGAAATCCATTGCACAAGTTTTGTGGCGTGCCGACAACAAGAAGAATGTTGACTAAGGCTGATAAATTCAGGTTTTTCTTATTCATTTTCCTTTTCATCATGTAGTAGTGAGATATTATGCGTTTCGTGCTCTGATATATGAACAAAGGCAGTTCTCGTGACGAAGGCTTTCAATATCTTTACTTAACAAATCTTTTCATTATTTTCAACAACACAGAACCTCGCAGCGTAATAGTCTATACCACGCACATCGTAAGAATTTTTTATGAACAATTATTCCGAATATATGAAAAACATTTATTATTTTTAGACACTCTAAAGTATCGATCACAATAAGAATTTAAGGGAATCAAACCACAAAAAGGAGAGTTGATCCTACCATTCGCGAGCCTTATATTTTGACTTGTCAAGTAAACTTGTTTTTTCATATTGGAAGTATGACACAATTCACCGATACATACATCCCTTACATTTTTTATTAAAACTATGCATATGGATTTTTTCGGCAGAATGTCAAAATATGTATATGATCTAAAAGAGCATAATTATTCAGTTCAAAACGACCATTCTTGATTGTCAATGGCAACACATGATCATACGAAATATACAAAATATGAATGAATATCAACAAAAGAACTCTACCTTTCTATTGAATGAACACTAAAAATGTATTCGCTCGTTCGGTTTTTCGATCCTCCACACAAAAAGGTTCATGAAGCCGCAAATAAAATAAATGAATGGTTTTACAGCTCCAATAAGGATGTTCAAGTTTGTACGAGAAAGACTATTGATGAAAAGCAATGCATTATGAAAAAAACATGTATTCTAAAGTACCACAAATCCTCAAATTAGGTACACTATTGATAAAGCCAAGTCAAAGGGAAAATAATATGAACATTTTTATATTTCATTCCACAAAGACGAAGATTAACTCCTGTCCAAAATGTTAGTGAAATTTGGAGATTTGAAAAGTCTTAACTTGGAAGCTTACACTTTATGATTTAGTGAGATAATGTAATATCCTTTTATGTTCAAGAACCAAACGCCCTTGGAGTGAAACGCAAATTAATACTTTTACTTTGTTGTTCGTTTCTTTCTTTTTGTTTACTATTCATATGAGATAGTATGAGTATTAATGGTCTCATATCATTCTTTTCCTTAAATTAGAGCCAAAATGAATAAGCTTGGTATGACGACACACTCCAGTTTTCTGATTTACAATACCTAATTGAATTTGAATTTGATGGATCTTTGTGTTGTTAATGAAGTAATCTCGGTGACACGCAAATAAGATTTTTCTACGAAGTATATTTCACGTGGAGTTGTTTTAGGCTTTTTATGTTTAATGAACCATTTTCTAATTCCTCTAAATAAAAGTATATTTTTTTATGACGTCAGTAACGCAATTTTATTTCTTTCCTCAGCTTTGTATTATCACGCACGTTCATCTAAAATGAGTACTGGTACGAAATACGTCAGCTTCAGTAAGTCTTTATACAATCTTTGAAATATCACATTTGTGCTTACTCACATCAGTTGAATCTAGATTTGACTTGATAATCGACATCACAAGTATCTGTCTACTTCAAAAGAGCTAACAATTGAATAAAAGTAGCACGACATCATACAGAAAGTCGCGCCTCTCTAGTTGACAATAAAACTACATCCTTTACATCTTCTCGCCGTGGTGCTTAATAAAGACTGAAATATTATGAAACTAGCAACAGCTTTAGCTTCATTGCTTTGCGCTGCAAGCACAACTAAAACCAGTGTTGATGCATTCACTCCTCTTACATCCACCTTTGTCGGAGTGAAGCCAACTTCGACTGTGACAACTTCTCCTTTCGTTTGTGAGAACAGAATTTTGAATAGGAGCATCATTGCTGGAAGACAAACCAAGTCATTATATGCAGGATTTCTTGGTCAAGACGATGAGGATAATGACACCAACGACGATGATTATGTGCAAAAAATGACACCCGATGAACGTAGGGAAAATCTTACCGTCATGAAGCAAATTTTCAAACATGATCTAGCCGATCTTCAGCGAAGAAGGGATTATGCTGGTTGGGTCGAGGCCAGAAAAGATTTGAAAAAAAGGCAGGCTGCTGATCCCTGGTTTGACTTAAATGACAAATTAAAAGATGCTGTACAACTTGATGAAACTGAAGAAGCTGCACGTTTGCAAAAACTAATTGAAAAAGTAAGTTAGTTATCGGCACTTTTCTGGTTGTACTTTAAAGTTGCCATCAGTGCGTAAATTCTGACCTCCTTCAATTCGTTCTTACACTTTATTGCGCATTCCTTAAATTTCTACAAACATAGGTTGGTGGCCCCCCTCCAGGTGTCAAACCTTCAAGAGAATATGCTCTCCTTACTGACATTTACGACGCAGCCATGTCTCTTTCGCGTGCTGAATCCATAGCAAACATTGAAAGAAGAAAAAAAAACACAGAAGTGTGGAAAAAAATGATTGCCGAACGTGAGGCTAATGAAGCAAAGGAAGAAGAGGAGTACCTGAACAATCCCAACAAAGAGGAGGAAGAGGCTATTGCACGCAGAGAACGCACAATGAAAAAAATTTATGGTGAAATTGAAGAACGTAGGAAGAAGGCTGCTGCTAGGGCAGCCGAAATTCAAGAAAAATATAAGGAGCAAATAGGTGACTATGAAAATATGAGTCCTTTGGACAGGGCCTTGGCTGAAGCTAGGAAGGCTGTGGAAAAAAAGCAAGGAGCTAAGAAAAAAAAAATCAGCGCTGCAAAGAGTTCTGATGACGATGTAAAGGCAACTAGTTCACCATCAAAGTCGACTTCCGAAGATGGGCGCCCGCGTATGCCTGGCGATGCGGATGTTATGCGTGGAGAAATCGAAATTGATATTAAGGACAGCAGTAGCGTTCTCACTGATAATCTGCAGGTAGAAGTCTCATCTACTTACAACTCAGCTCAATCAGACCCTCCTATGAGGAAACATTGTTTTCAGTACACAATTAAGATTACGAATAAAAGTACAACTGATACAGTCCAACTCACCAGTCGTCGTTTCGAAATCCAAACTGTTGGAGCTAGACAAAAAGACATCGTACAAGGACAGGGCATTACAGGACGCCAACCCATTCTTAAACCAGGGGAAACCTTTGAATATACCAGTACTGCTCCCCTAAGCGTAAGACCTATTGGCACAACCATCATTGCAGCAAGAATGAAGGGTAATTACAGCTATTCTATTGTAGATGAAAGCATTAAGGAAGAGGACAGAGCATCAAAGGAAGCTGAGCTAGGTGTTTTCCATTTCGTCTTTCCACCAGAACAAAGGGTAAACCCTGTTGTATCCACAGATGATGACGACGATGAAGATGATGATGAAGACGATGATATGGACGAAGCTCCAATGAAATCTGCTGCAGTACCGTCACCATCTCCTCCAACATCTGCAGCCAAGACACCTCCAACTACATTGCCCGGGGATGCAGACATGATAAAAGGCGAATTGATCATGTCGGAAGTTGAAGAAAACTCTGAAACTGTTACCGATGATGTTCGTGTGTCTGTAACTTCTCAATATCGCGAAGAACGCTCTGATACCAAGCTAAATAAACATTGTTTTGCATACAACATTCGCATTACAAATGAACGTGATTCTTCTATCCGTTTGGTGAGCCGAAGGTTCGAAATCCAAACTGTGGGATCAGAGAAAAAAGACGTTGTTCAAGGTCCTGGTGTAACTGGACGTCAACCTATCTTGCAGCCAGGAGAAAGCTTCGAATATACCAGTACAGCGCCCTTGAGTGTGAAGCCTCTTTCAAACACACCAGTCTTAGCTAGAATGTGCGGTGAATATAGTTTCATAGTTCTGGCTGACGATGAAACTACTCCTTTAAGCAGTGAGGCACTTAAGGCTAAACTTGGTACATTCCATTTTATTTTGCCACAAGTTGCCTAAGTTTCATTCAAAGATGTTCAATATCGCCACTGAAATGGACCATAGATGACAATTTATAATGAAAATCTAAGGTAAATTAGCTAATATGAGTAAAATAATCTAGAGATTAATAATATTTAAAACCCATGTTCAAAGTTTATGCTACTAATTATTGGCTCACATTTTGATCAGGAAAAAGTGGAATAGTTATTTCTTCGTAAGTTGGCAATAGTCCAGTGCCATCGGGAATTAGTGAAGACCAATCTTCTTCAGTAGCTTCTCCTAAGTTGTGGGACTTCTGT